>OAWZ01000096.1_pt1 | contig 70962 bp, 59 predicted proteins | sample 1477091 | NCBI WGS metagenome assembly OAWZ01 (sample SAMEA2580282, study PRJEB22360) | human gut metagenome | biome: human gut; feature: human-associated habitat; material: faeces | place: Denmark | collected 2008/2010
TTTTTTGCGTACTGCATCCTGCAAGTACCATCGCCGCCGCTGCAAATACGGCTGCAACTTTTTTCCACTGTTTCACCATAAGATTCTCCTTTTTCAGAAAATATGATATTTTATACAGGCATCTGCCTGCTGCTTAACAGAAAGGCCCGGATTATCCCTGCCGGCCGTAAAGGCCCCTCTGTCAGATCCATTCTGTTGCCGCCAAAGGCGTTCTAGCTTATGATTTCATTCATTCTGGAGTCTGCCAGCTTCTGCAGACGTTGGTACTGTTCCTGACTTAATGTAATATTCCATCCTTCTTTTGCAATATATCCTCCGGATTCCAGACTCTTGATGGTCCGGGTAATGGTCCGTTCTGAAAGCCCGGTCATTTCCGCAAAATCCTTCCGGCTGATGTGGGCACTGTATTTTCCGTTCACTTCATATGACCGGTATAGCTTAAGCAAAACCTGATAAATGCGCTGATTTCCGGGAAGAAGCACATAGAGGCGCTCTTTCCTGGCCTGTTCCAGAAGATAATTGACGATCTCCATCGTCTCCATCTGAAACGCGTTGCTGTCGCTTTTAAGCCACCGCTCATATTGATCCCGTCCGATTTTCAAAAAAACACTTTTCTCCAGAGCCGCCAGTGTGGTTTTATACCGTTCCATTCCGCCTAAGATTTCCATAACTCCAAAAATCTCAATAGGATAGAACTGAAAGAAACCGTATACAGCTTCCTGTACCCGGTAATCTACGGCGGAAACCTGTCCCTGAAGCAGAACATATACGCGGTCAGCGCTCTCACCTTCGCTGATAAAGATCGTTCCCGCAGGAATTTCTACAACCTGAAACTGCTTTAGCAGCCAGTGAGGAGCGCCTGCAAAATACCGGTTCAGGTACTCCTGCTTTTCTTTGTCCAGATTCAGGATCTGTTCAGCCGCTTCATCCATAAACCACCCTGTTGCAGAGCACTCATCCTCTCTTTTGTTTAAAGGCTGATACGTCTCTGTTTTGTATATTTTTGTCATTTCCGGTTTTCTCCATCATATCATATTTCCACAAAGAATAAAAGGACATATGGCACTTTTGTACGAAAAACAAAGTATTTTTATTATGTTTAGCACAAAAAAACCACCAGACCGACGAAGTATCTGGTGGTTTTTTCGTACCTGTCCGACCGCGGACTGTCTGTACCGTTAAGTTTATCACAAACGAGAGGGGGATTCAATCATTTTCTGAATAATGTCGGGCCTATTCCTCTATCTTCTCCAGAAACGCCCGAAATTCTTCTTTTGCCCGTTGGATTTCTCCATTGTCATACGAATTCAGCGCCCGCTCCAATTTGCGGATGGCTGCCTCTGCAAAATGGACACCCTTGGTCTTGGCTGTATCCTTCCCACTACCAGGGCAGATTGGGGACTTTCACCCGTTAGAAACGTGCGCCGCCAGGCGCACAACAAAAACAAGACGCTCAGAAAATATCTGAACGTCTTGTTTTTAAGAATTTTAATTTAATCCTGCAAGTATGAATTATTCCTCAATGCTTACGATCTCTCTCTTGTTGTAGCTTCCGCAAGCCTTGCATACTCTATGAGGCATCATCAGGGCTCCGCACTTGCTGCACTTTACCAGATTTGGTGCGCTCATCTTCCAGTTTGCTCTACGGCTATCTCTTCTTGCTTTAGAAGATTTATTCTTTGGACAAATAGACATGGTTTACACCTCCTTCAACTGCTTAAAAATATCCTGGATAACTGACATTCTCGGGTCTAGTGACTTGCCTGCGCAGTCACAAGCCCCACGGTTGAGATTTGTGCCACATCTATTGCAAATCCCCTTGCAGTTATCACTGCAGAGAACTCTCATAGGCAGGTTCAGCATCAATTCACTGCTAACCAACTGGTCGATATCCAGACTACAGCCATTCAAGTAGAACTGTTCATTCAAGTCGGCCATCCTCGCCTCATCCGTCAGGTTCAGATCCAGCTCCTGATCAAACTCCAGCAAAAACGGCACCTTGACCGGCTCAAGACAACGAGCACACGGAATCCACAGGCTCAATCTGGTCTCCCCTGTCACGGCAAAAACCCGATCTCCCTGATTGGTGATCACTAATCTTACCAATTCCCTGTCTGCAACTTTATAGTCATTCATGCCATCGCAAAAGATCTCCAGTTCCAGAGGTACTGTATACTCTTTTGCTTTTCCTTTTATAAAAAACAGTTCTGATAAATCAATCAGCATATTAACCTCCTAATACGCATCCGTTTCATTATAACCTTAAGGTTCTCCTTTGTCAACTGATTTTATATTCTTCTGGCGTATTTTATTTTTGTATTCTTTTACTGTCATTTTTTCATATTTTTTAAATACTTTGCTGAAATAACTGCTCTCATTATATCCCAGCCGGAACGCTACGTCTGCGATGCTGTCCTCTGTAAAATAAAAATATCCTTTGGCCAGGTGCATTTTTTTCATGTGAAGATACTCAGTTACGCTGACCCGGAACTGATCCCGGAAGATTCGGCTCAGATAGCCCTGGCTGATCGCGCAGTTTTCAATGACCGTATTCAGGGAAATATCCTCTTTAATATGCTGTTCAATATAAATAAAAATCTGTTCCAGAAGGGGATACCGGCTGATGCTGTTCTGGCAGAACAAATAGTCCATCACCCGGAAAAGCCATAATTCAGACGCCTTGGGATCCAGAATCAGCCCTTCATTGACAGGAAACATATCTGTCAGGTTATGATTGCCTCCGTATAGATTCCTGGTATTTAAAAGGCTTTGTCCAAGATAGGTAAAAACCTTGATAAGCCTGGCTGTGTCCATACCGCTGTCCTCGTAAATAGCCTTTATAATGTCAGGCAAAACCTCATAAAATTTTTTAAAATCCTTCCGTTTCAGAAGATCCACAAGAAGCTTCATGTGCTCGTGGGAATCATCCTCATGCTCGGTTTTATAATTTTCCAGAATCTTTTTAAGCATCTGATTTGTAATGGGTTTTTCCAGTACATCCTTTAAAGTCTCCTGTCCTGCATTTCGGATCAGGACGCTGGAGGCATGAGCCGATAAAATATAAATCGCAATATCCGGGTTGATCTGATGGATGATCCGGCTGGCTTCCAGGCCGGTTATTCCCGGCATCTGCATATCCAGAAAGACGATATCAACAGGAGCTATCCGGCAAATAGAGACCGCGCTTTCTCCAGAGCATACCGCATCTGTCACTGTAAAGGCTTCTTCCCTGCTGATCATGACTTTCAATGCCTCTCTCATCAGAACGTCATCATCTGCAATCAAAATCCGATACATTTTTATTCAACCCTCTTTCTTCATAGCGCTCCGGCCAGACAAGGAGACTTTTACAGCCACTGTTCCTGCTGCATTCAACGGTTACTTCACATTTTTCTCCAAAAAAACGCTGCATTTTTTCTTTTGCATAGTCCATGCCAAGATGGATGTAATACCCCTCATGCATATCCTTATAGGATTCGTATTTGATATCGATTTCTTCCTGGGTTAAGCCTAATCCGGTGTCCATAATTTCCAGAACCAGCGTATTATTTTCAAGATGTCCGGCAATCGTGATCCTGCCCCCTTCCTCTTTCAGCATAATCCCATTATATACTGCATTTTGGACAAACGGCAGCAGAACGTCCGAAGGCATCTTCTGGATATATATATCTTTTGGTATCTGGATCGAAAAGCGCAGGCGGTCTCCCAGCTTTTTCTGCTGAAAAGTCAAATAGCGCTCAGCCTGCTCCACTTCCTCGCCGATTGATACAAAGGTTCCCTTGTCTGAATATTTGTACTTAATATAGGCGATAAAAGAACTTAAAAGCTCGTTCGTCTGAGGCGCGTTTTCAATCACCGTCAAATTAAGGAGTGATGTGAACATATCCAGCAGTTCATAGGGATCTGAGTGGATCTTAAGCTCCTGCACCTCTCTGGTTTTTGCAATATTTTCTTTTATGTAACGCTGGTTTAATGACAGGATCTTTTTAATGTGCTTTTTAAGAGCATCCTCCTGCATATGCTGGCTGATCTCATTTTCACTCAGCTGATTGATAACAAGGAATACTAAATTTGCAATATCCATGAATTTTTCATATGAGTGAACGGGGATTTCCTCTAAAAGCCCCTTCAGCTCAGAGGCCACCTGATCCGACTCGGCAGAGTGCATGACAGCCGATAAACGGCTGACGGTCTCAGGCGCATCATTACAGCGGATCTGCCCCCCGATAAAGCCGCCAAGATAATGTCCTCTTACGATAATAGGAATGGCCACCTCCAGCAGACCGCATGGACAAAAATATACATTTGTCTTTTTGGTTACAGCCGCCTGTATGGAACCAAAGGCATCTGAGGACTTACAGCGTTCAAAGGCAACCGGGTTATTCCGCACTTCCCGGCAGAAACGACTGAAGGAGGTAGCTTCTGTAATGGGTTCTCCTTTAAAGTCTACCGTGATAAATGCCAATCCTGTGGCCTTAGAAAGCCGCTTCTGAATATCCTCCAGTTTATCTTTTCCAAAAAGGTGGATAATGTCTAATTTGCTCACCCCATTTTCAGCATTAGCACTGAAATAAGCATCTAACTGTTCTGCCTGAAACTCATCCGCTGGAAATATCTCAAAATAATCCACGGGTTACACTCTCCTTTTCCTGTTTACAATTTATTTTACCATCTTTTTCCACTATAAACAACTGACTTTTCAAACGCACCAAAACCTGAAACAGAACAGAATTTGGAATCTGTTCCATTTCAGGTTTTATGTATCTCCACATTCAGATCAATAAATTGAAAGCAAGATTTCCTTAATCGCAGCAGCTCCGATCGCTCTCGGAGTTGTACCCAGACAAAAGTCCATAAGCGCATTTGCCGTCATGTTAGGGATCTGCTTTTCGTAGTCCTCTTTGCTGATTCCTAACTCCCTGATGGTAAAGGGCATTTTCATGCAGCGCATCAACAGGGTTATCATCTCTTTTAGTGCTGATACAGCCAGAGCCGGAGACTCACTGGACCCGGTCAGCTGAACCTTGCAGGCGAGCGCCCCATACTTACGCATGATGCCATAATCTGCACAGTTATAGTCGATCACCCGGTTTAAAAGTATGGCATTTGCCAGCCCATGGGGAATATGAAAGGTTCCTCCCAGCTGATGCGCAATACTGTGATTGACGCCAAGACCGGCTGTGTTAAAGGCCATTCCCGCCAGGGTTGACGCCTCATGCATACAGGTTCTGGCTTCCAGATTTTTGCCGTTTTGGAAGCAGCTTAAAAGAGACTTTGTAAGAAGCTCCACCGCTTTTTCAGCCAGCGCATCCGAAAATGTATTTGCATTATATGCCACATAGGCCTCTAATGCGTGAGTCAATACATCCATGCCTGTATTGGCAGTCACAGACGGAGGAACCGATAAAGTAAGGCCTGCATCTAAAAGAGCCGTATCTGCCAGAATATCATCCGATGCAATTAAATGCTTTGCCCTGCTTTCAGGATCTGTGATAACTGCAACGGAAGTAACCTCTGATCCAGTGCCGCTGGTAGTGGGAATCGTAATAAACTGCGGCTTGGAGATCAACTTCTTAATCCCTGCAAAATAAAGAATTCCTTTGGCTGTATCAATGGCGGAGCCGCCCCCAAAGCCAATCACAATGTCAGGGTGTATTCTGCAGATCATGGCTACACCCTTTCCCACTACTTCAATGGTGGGATCAGGAATGGCCTGATCAAAAATGACCACTTCATTGCTGGAATCCAAAGTTTCCGTCACATAGCGGACTGCACCGCTTTCAGATAAAAATTGATCGCAGACCACCATGATACGCTTCCCGTGGATATTTCTCATATATTCCACTGCATAATGTCCGCTGAAAATCTTTGTTTTAATAAATACATTTGACATTTGCATCTCTCCTTAACTGCCGGTTGAAATGCTGATGGTTATCGAATGCTGAAGGCATCCGTCATAACGCATTTGCGTTTCCGGCAGAAGCTTCTGGCAGAGGTAAGCCCCTCGCCTGTAGGCCCTGCGATCGTGAACGTAGTGTGGCCTTCTCCGCCGACTCCGATTCCGGCATAGGAAGGAGCATTTTTAACAAAAATCGTAGTTTCCATGATTTTTGCCATTTTACTCAGTTTTTCAACATCCCTGGAGTGCATCATAGCCGTATGGCGATTGCCGTGTTCTGCCTCATGTGCGTATTCAATTGCAGTATCTACATCATCGACTCTCACGATTGGCAGAATCGGCATCATAAGCTCTTCCTGCACCAGAAGGTGATCCTTCGGCACTTCTGTGATAATGACCCGGATCGAATCATCCACAGAGATACCCAGCTGATTTAAAATGTATTTTGCGCTCTTGCCGACAAATGATGTTTTCGGGCCGCCTTTTTCTGTCGTTACAAGAGCGACCAGCTTTTGAGTCAGGCTTTGATCGGTAATTTCAAAGGCTCCGTTTAGCTTCATGCAGTGAATCAGATAATCGCAGATAGAATCAACCGCAAATACTTCCTTTTCCGCAATACATGGAACATTGTTGTCAAAACTGCAGCCTGCTATAATATCTGCGGCTGCCTTTTCAATATCTGCGGTGCTGTCCACCACAACCGGAGGATTGCCGGCGCCGGCGCCGATGGCCTTTTTCCCGGAAGAAAGCACCTTTTTAACAATAGACGGGCCGCCTGTAGCCACCAGAAGCCGAACCTTGGGATTTTCAATCATATGGTTGGTATTTTCAATGGAAGGCTCTTCAACCATAGTGATCAGATTCTCAGGCGCTCCCGCCTCCAATAAGGCCTTATTCAACATTTTTACCAGCATCTGAGACACTTTTTTCGCTCTTGGATGAGGACTGAATACAACGGTATTGCCTCCTGCAATCATTGAGATGGAGTTGTTGATAATTGTTTCCGTCGGATTCGTCGTTGGTGTAATGGCTCCAATTACACCAAATGGGCAATATTCTACCAGTGTAAGACCGTGATCGCCGGTTACAGCCTCTGTTGCAAGATCTTCTGTTCCTGGAGTTTTCTCCGCTGCCAGACGGTTTTTAATCAGCTTGTGCTCATAGCAGCCAATTTCTGTTTCTTCTACGGCAAGTCTGGAAATCAATTCAAGATTTTCTTTTTTGAGAACTGCTGCACGGATCGCATCCACATATTTCTGCCGCTGCTGGATTTTGGAGAACAATAATTCTTTCTGCGCTTTTTCGGAAGCGGAAATTGCCTCATCCATGGTCTTGAAAACTCCGTAATGCTCCACCGGAGCAGGAGCAAAAGCCTTTGGCTGCTCGTTTTTTAATTCTTTTAACGCCTGTTCTATCATCTGTTCAATTACTTTGATATCCATATCCAAGCGTATCACACCTTCTTTCATTTATTATACGGGATCCATTCGGGCATTCCATGCGATTCCCAATGGAGTAACCAGCAAAGCGTCATTTGTTTTAACGGTAGTGATTCCAAGTTCTTTTTCAAAGACGGAATCAAATTCCGTAAAACAGGATGCGCCGCCGACTACATACACCCGGTCAACGTCGAAATTCTTTAAAAAGCTTTTTACAATAGCGGCCATTTTCTGAACCACCGGTTTGATTACAGGAAATACATCCGGTTCTTTTGCAGGATCCTTTTTCAGATTCTCAGCTTCTTCTATGGAAATTCCATAATAGCCAGCCAAAACAAGCGTCATATGGGTGCCGCCGGTGGGTTCGTCCGCAGTAAATATTACCTGCCCGTCTTTTAAAATACTGATGCCCGTAGTTCCGACGTTGACCCCCACAACGGCTCCGTCTGTAATGCCTAAGACGGAAGCGGCTGCCGTGGGCTCATCCATCACATTTGTGACCTCAAATCCGGCGCCCTCTACTACATTTGAGATGCATCTGACATTTCCTTCTATAATCCCTGGAGGGACTGCTGTGGCCGCCCGTTCCAGAGAAACTTCCAGAAGTTCCTCTAACTGAGCTTTCAAACGCCGCACTGTCTGCATGGCTCCTACGAAATCGACTACGATCCCATCCTTTACTGCCCTGGAAACTGCAGTTGCGCCTGCAACCGGCCGGTTTTCCTGATCCGCTACGGCAATTACAATATTTGCCGTACCAAGATCGACTCCCACCTTCAGAGGCCCGGAAAACGAACTGCATTTATTTTCTTCTATTAAACCGGCAAATTCTGACAGCACATCTTTGTTTATAAGCATACAATCCCTCTCTTCTGCTCTCTTACTGGCGACGGATCATCACATAGTCGTTGTTATTCAGTGCGCAGGCATTTGCCTCGTCTACGTCTATATGCATTTCCAGTGAAAACTGATCGGACACTCTCACGAGGACATCTCCAAAGATTCCATGCCGCTCTCCAAAGGTTTCCACTTCTACAATATCCTTATCCTTTACTCCCAGTGCCAGAGCCTGGGAGGGCGTCATATGGATATGCCGGAGAGCAATGATTGCTCCCTGAGAAAGCACAACCGTTCCCTTTGGCCCGATCACTTCAAGCCCCGGTGTCCCTGACAGACATCCGGATTCTCTGATGGGAGGCTTGATCCCAAGCCGAAAACTATCGGTTTTGGAGATCTCCACCTGGCTCTGCTTTCTCACCGGCCCTAAAATCCGTACCCGGTCAAATTCACCTTTTGGCCCCCGTATTGTTACAGTTTCATTGCAGGCGTACTGTCCGGGCTGTTTTAGGTCGCTTTTCTTTGTAAGTTCATAGCCTTTCCCGAAAAGAATCTCCAGGTCTTCCTGGCTTACATGAAAGTGCCGGTTTGAAACGCCGACAGGAATCCTGAACGAATGATAGTTCTGAATCTTTTCCATGACCCTCTGCGTTACCAGTTTCAGCAATTCTTCGTTCACCATCATATCCACCTCCTTTCAGCTGTGTTCATACCCGATTTTGATGGTGCAGGTTTTTTACAGTGTTTTCGGAAGAATCTTTTCTACATCTGTATGAGGTCTTGGGATTACGTGCTGAGATACTACCTGTCCAACATTAGCTGCAGCGGCAGAACCAGCGTCTACAGAAGCCTTAACAGCCCCGACATCGCCGCGTACCATAACGGTTACCAGACCGGATCCGATTTTCTCATATCCTACCAGTTCTACATTGGCTGCTTTTGTCATAGCGTCTGCCGCTTCGATTGCTCCTACTAATCCTTTTGTTTCAACCATTCCTAATGCTTCGTTTGACATATGCTTATCCTCCTGATTTGTGTTATTTATTTAACTAATATGCCAGCTGCCTTAATATCCACGCCTTATCGGTGTCTTCCCACCGAAACCCCTGATTCGTTCTTCCAAAATGTCCATATGCTGCTGTTTTAAGATATTGAGGCCGTCTTAAATCCAGTTCAGCAATGATATCTGCTACTCCAAAGGCAAATATATTCTTTGCAATTTCTTCTATGTGGCTGTCCGGGATGGTTCCCGTACCAAAGGTATTTATGGTAACTGCTTCCGGCTCTGTCTGGCCGATTACAAAAGCCAGAGAAACCTCGCAGCGCTTTGCCAGACCTGCCGCAACCACATTTTTGGCAACATAACGGGCCATATAAGCAGCAGACCGGTCAACTTTTGTGGGATCCTTTCCCGAAAATGCGCCGCCTCCCTGCTTTCCTACGGTGCCGTAACTGTCTACCATCAGCTTTCTTCCTGTCACTCCCGTATCACCGGCCGGGCCTCCGATCACGAAACGTCCGGTAGGATTTACATGGATCCTGGTATCTGCCGTGATCCAGGCTGGATCTACCACCGGATCGATAACCGTACAGCGTATGAATGCCTCCAGAATTTCGTGAGAAATTTCCTCGCTATGCTGGGCGGACACTACAATGCTGTGAATTGAAAGCGGAACTCCAGCCTCGTTGTATTTCATGGTAACCTGTGTTTTCCCATCAGGATAGAGGAAATCTGCCTTCTGAGATTTTCTCACATGGGCCAGCTGTTCTGACAGACGATTTGCCAGATAACAGGATAACGGCATAAGGCAGTCCGTTTCATCTGTGGCATATCCATACATGATGCCCTGATCTCCTCCGCCCAGCACTTCTTTCTCTCCCTGGCCGCTTTTTGTTACGCCCATGGAAATATCCGGCGACTGTTTATGTATATTGGTAAGGATCATGCAGCTGTCCGCATCAAATCCGGTCCCCTTTTTTACATAACCAATCTTCCGTATGACCTCTCTCGCTTTTGCCGCAGCGTCGACTGCGGCAGCAGATGTAACTTCGCCCGCCAGCATAACCGTATCCCGTGAAGCCATGACCTCAATTGCCACTCGCGCTTTCGGGTCCTTTTCCAGATATGCATCTAAAATACCATCGGCAATCTGGTCACAGACTTTATCCGGGTGTCCCTCTGTTACCGATTCTGAAGATACATAAAAACACCGTTCATTCCCAATTTCTGCCATTTTATCACCTGCTCCCTGGCGCTTAACGGATGGAAAAACCGCTTGTCAGCGTACACCTGCGTCGTCTTGCAAAATGTCGGGCTGAAGTGGTTCCCTCACCGGTAGCGGTAGCTATTGTAAAGCTGGTGTGCCCTTCTTTATCAAAACCAATTCCCAGAAGAGATGCGCCGTTTTTTACAAATACAGAGGTCTGCATTTTCTTGGCTGCACGGTTCAGATGCTCAATGGACTCCGAATGGATCGTCGCTGTATGTTTGTACCCCTGTTCCAATTCCAGCGCTGTTTCCAGCATTTCCTCAAAGGATTCTGCCTTTACTAAGGCGACCAGAGGCATCAAAAGCTCCATGGTAGCGAATGGATGGATCCGCTTTGTCTCTGCTACGATCAGCTTTACAGAGGAAGAACACTTAATGCCGGCATAGGCAAGGATTTCATCTGCGCTCTTTCCCTCCAGCTTTTTGTTGATCAGGCCGTCCTCTGTTACTGCGGCTTTCATAAGCTTTTCTGTTTCAGCGGCATCTTTTACATAATAGACGCCATTTTTCAGAAGTTCATATATAAAAGGCTCTGCCACATCGTTTACCACTACGATGGATTTTTCAGAGGTGCACATTAAATTATTATCAAAGGCTGCTCCCTGAACAATATCCCGCGCAGCTTTGGCAAGATCAGCGGTACTGTCTACCATTGCAACCGGATTGGCAGGACCGGCTCCAATTACTTTCTTGCCGCATGACATCGCCTGACGCAGGGAATTGTTTCCTCCTGTGCATACCACCAGATCCACATCGGGATGGCTCATCACCTCTGCAGTATAGCCCATAAGGCTTTCGTGCAGAGTCACTACCAGGTTATCAATGCCGCATACATCACGGACGGCATCGCTGATCAGACGGGTCAGAAACTGTGAAACCTTAACGGCCCTTGGATGGGGGCAATGAATGACCGAATTGCCTGCTGCCAGTATTCCAATGGTATTGCTGATTAAAGTAGCACAGGGATTGGTACATGGCTGTACAGCACACACAACGCCGAATGAGGACAGTTCGTACAGCGTCATGCCATGATCCCCTGTATTAACCTCAGTAATCAGATCCTCTACGCCTGGGGTTTTCTCCAGGGCAAGCTCTATTTTGGCTGCCTTATCCCGAACATTTCCCATTCCGGTTTCCTCTGCCGCCATTGCTGCAAGCTTGCTGATATGAGGGCGCAGAACTTGCTTTATATGCTCCAGAATTTCCTGGCGTTCATTTAATGTCAGTTCCATATATCTGCAGTAAGCGCCTTTTGCCGCCGCAACAGCATCGGTTACGCTTGAGTAAATACTGCTTTCCATGCCTTTTATCCCCTCCTTCCTTTTAAAATCAAGATAAATCACGGATTAAATATCCATTGTATCGACAATTCCTATGATTGCCATATCAATGGCGGCTTCCCGTTTTGTTTTATCAACACGAACAGCGGATCCCTGCCCTATAAGTACGATTTCACCGATCCCGGCCCCGACATAGTCTACGGCCACTTCTTCTGAATCAATAAATTCCCCTTTGCCGTCAATCCTTCGGATGATCATCAGTTTGTAGCCTACAAGGGATTCGTCCTTTCGGGTGGCTACCACGGTACCGATTATTTTAGCCAATTTCATACTGTATCCATTCCTTTCATAGGGATCAGGGATCCTTTAATGCTTATACTGTATCTGCATCGCCTTTGTTTTTACGGTTCGTACCGGGGCCTTTTCTGGCAGTACCGCCTTTGGCCGTCGGACGCTTATTTTCAGCCTTAAGCGCTGTTTTGTCTTTTGTTTTTTCAGTTTCCTGCTGCCCCTCTTCTGAAACAATTTCCGGCTCTGCTGACGGCAAAATATCTTCCGGCTGAGCACAGCCAGCTTCGGCTTCTGTCAAAAGGGGATTGGCCTCTGCCTCCTGCTCCTGGGAAGAAAGCGCTGTTTTTTCCTCTGCGCTTTTTTCACTCACAGGAGATGCCGGACTGCAAAACGTATGTTCAACATAATCTGAAGGCCTCGGAATGACTTTCCAGGAAACCAGTTTCCGGTTTTCAATGGCTGTCTGACGTCCTGCCTGTACAGACGCGTTTACAGCGCCTACATCTCCGGTTACTTTGATGGTCATATATCCGGAGCCCTTTGTATTTTCCACTTCAAGAAGCCGGACGTTTGCTGCCTTTGCCATGGTATCCGCTGCTACAACGGCAGTAGAAAGCCCCTGAACCTCAAGCAAACCCAATGCCTGTTTCATCCTGTCACCTCACAATCTGTCATTTTAATATAATGTTCAAAAACTTTGCCCTGTCTTTGGCCAAGTCTGTAACAATATCATCCGGTTGTACATATAAAATTCCGTCTGAAGCCAGACTCTCCACATTAGACGCCGTTATGATCCGTTTTCTGCTTTTTGGCGCCTCCTGCGGGGAGGGCGCAGAGCAGACGGACTCATTTTGGAACATCCGGCCGCTTTTTAATTCCTCATGACTGCAGATCTCAATTCCATATTCCAGTACCTGCCTGTAATAACTCATAATCCGATTTACATAGGCCGGCTTTTCTCTGCCGGAAAATCTTGGAATCCCGGAACGGAGAAAGATGATCCTTCCTCCTGCTTCCATGCAGTCGGCGATCCATGAGGTTTCATAGGTATCACTGATACAGAGCGCTGTCTTTGAAAGAATGTCTTTGGAAATAATGGGGAAAAGGCTGATTGACTGCTCCAGATCACAGGGATTTGCCTGGGAACGGAATATAACCTGACAGCAGGAGCCAAACGCGCTGAGCCTGCGCTCATACTCGGTGCCTTTCCAGTCATCGGGAATGACGGTACATACATAATACTCCTTAGAATCCCTTAGCTGCTTCAGCAGTTCTTCATACTCGCCGCGCCAGGAATCCAGACATATCATATATATCTTCTGCCTGTTGTTTCCATCCAGCTCTTTTAGGATACGCAGTACCAGCTCCTTTAAATACTCCTCGCTGATATGCATTTTATTCACCTCGTTTCAAAGAATTCCCCTATCCAACGGATAAGGGAATCCCCCGTTTCTGCCGCTGACGGTCCCGCGTTCTGTCTGCCGCTGTTATTCAAGATGTGGAAGAATTTTTTCAACATCTGTATGCGGACGTGGGATAACGTGGGTAGATACTACCTCGCCCACTGCGGCCGCGGAAGCTGCACCCGCATCCGTAGCTGCCTTGACAGCGCCCACATCGCCTCTCACCATAACAGTAACCAGGCCGGAGCCGATTTTTTCATATCCCACCAATGTTACATTAGCCGCTTTTACCATGGCGTCTGCCGCTTCAATCGCGCCAACCAGCCCTTTTGTCTCAACCATGCCTAATGCATCTGCATTCATATCAGAACCTCCTTAATGGATTTGTTTCTTTACCTGCACTTTTTCAGATATATGGAGTTGTTGTAGATTTAGGTTCATCTCCCAATGCGCCTAACATTTTTTTGCCAGCTTCGATTGCAGCCTTTACAGCCTGTCTTACAGCGCCGGAATCACCGGTGAATGTGAGAATCACCTCGTTTGAATAGCTGGTGCCGTGAGAAGGCGAGCTGTAGCCAACCACCTCTACGTTAGCAGCCTTTACGGCAATATCTGCAAGGACGGTGCCAATGGCCGCCGGTCCCGCACAGGTCATGCCGAACGCTCTTCCAAGAGGAGCGCCAAATGCCTTTTCAAGACAGTAGCTGGCTCTTGCCGTATACTGAAATTCAAGATGGCCGGCATCATTTCCATATACATCTCCAAAATATTTGGGAAGTACCTGAAGGGCAATCTCAACGGCTCTTCTTGCATCAGATACATCGTCAGCGCCGATATAGATTAAGCTGCCGTGTCCGGCGCCTCCCTTGGTATCTCTTGGGAGTTCTACAGAAATAATCTCTGTATTGGTAGCTTTTACTGCCTCGTCTACTGCCCAGATCTGGGGGCCGGCGCCAACTCTTCCGCCGATAATACCGATGGATCGGTATTTGCCCAATTTCATAATATCAACCAGCATGGGATCTACGCTTGCGATCACAAGGCCAATGGTATCCCCGATTGCGGTGCCTACAAATTCTGTAAGTCCGATTCCGCTGTTTGATGCAGCGGCTGAAGCTGTATCGGCTGCTGTCTCAGCGGGCTTAAGACCTAACTCATCAGAAACCTGCTTCATTACTTTCTCAATTAACTGTTGATCCATTATTCTTCCTCCATTCTTAAATTATCTTTCAGCCGCCAATGATGCATTGAAGGCCGCAGCTTTCGACGGCAGCTTTGCATTCCTCCAGATCTTCCGGATGCAGAGGTTTGATGTGGGTCAGCTGATATTCCTTTCCCATAAGGCCATATTTATTCTCACCAAACGAATGATATGGCAGCAAATGTATTGTTCTCACTCCTGTCAGTGTCTTTGCATATTCTGCAATCCTGCGGATTGCTTCTACGGAATAATTAAAACCGGGAATGACCGGAACGCGGACAACTGTGCTGGATATCTGACTGATACGGGGAGCATTTTTTAAAACCAGCTCATTCGTTCCGCCAGTATACATTTTGTGTATATCTCTGTCTGTATGTTTAATATCCAGAAGAACTGTATCCACATAAGGTATCACGCGTTCCACCGCCTCGGCGCTGCCGATACCGGTTGTTTCAATGGCTGTATTCCATCCCTGACCTTTACAGGCCTGTAAAAGCTCAGAAGCAAATTCATACTGCATCAACGGTTCGCCGCCGGATAAAGTGATCCCTCCGCCGGACCGGCGATATGTAGTAGCATCCTTTTTGAGTTCACAAATCACCTGCTGAACGGTCATGATCCTTCCCTTAAGCACCAGAGCTCCTCCGGGACACGCATTTACACATTCGCCGCAGCCGCTGCATCCCCCGCGGTCAATCCATGTTTTATTTTGGGGACTGATTGCCCCCCTTTTGCAGGCCGTTATACAGCGGCCGCAATGGAGGCAGTCATCCCTTTTATACATAACAACAGGCTTTACGCTTTGTGATTCAGGATTGCTGCACCACTGGCATGAGAGAGGACAGCCCTTTAAAAATACGATGGTACGGATTCCTGGCCCGTCATGCAGGGAAAATCTCTGTATATCAAATACGGTTCCCGTTAAATTATAATTGATTGAATCCATGCCAGACTCCCTTCATCCTGATACATGAGATAAAAATCAGAACGTCTGCTCGGTACGGCTGATAATATCATCCTGTACTTCCTTAGCAAGTACGGTAAACTGTGCACTGTAGCCAGCTACGCGGACGACCAGATCTTTATACTGCTCCGGATGAGCCTGAGCAGCCAGCAGAGTTTCCTTGTCAATAACGTTAAACTGTACGTGCATTCCCTTATGGTCAAAGTAAGAGCGCACAACCGATGCAAATCTCATCAGACCCTCATCTCCCGCCAGTGCGGATGGAAGGAATTTCTGATTGTACAGAGTACCGTTGGAATAATTTGCATGATCCAGTTTGGCTACGGACATTGCAGCTGCGGTGGGGCCGTTAGTGTCCATACCCTGCCTTGGAGATACGCCGTCTGCCAGAGGTGTTTTTGCAAGTCTGCCGTCAGGAAGCGCTGCAACGTCTTTTCCAAAGAGGACATTGGCCGATACAGGATAGCATCCGGCCTGGAACTGTCCGCCTCTTGGGTTCTTATACTTTTCTACTTCATAAGAGTAAATCTGTCCGCAGCGTCTGGCAATCATATCTACTTCGTCAATATCATTGCCGTACCATGGTGTGTTTTCCATGATTCTCCTGATATTTGCATAATCAGACTGACTGCAGGAAGGCGCAGAGGGCGCGGTTGTCTGTGCTGTCAGCTGAGACTGAAGTTCCGCCAGATTGATAGAGCCATTGTTGCTGAGGATCTTCTTTACAGCCTCGTAAATTCTTTCCTCGTCCGTACAGCCAGAGACAGAGGCAGCGTTAGCAGTACCGCAGGAATAGCCGAAGTTATTAGCCAGCGCTTCCTTTAACTGAGCCATGGTTACTTCTCCGCTCTCAAATACGTGCTTCTTGATCGCACATAATGAATCGCCGGAATCTGCAACGCCGAACGCCTGAGGGCCGGTAAAGTTGTAAATAGCGCCGCCCTCCTGAACGCTCTTTCCTCTTCCGATACAGTCATCAACTAATGCAGAGAGGAAAGGAAGCGGAGCGCGTTCTGCGTGTGCGAAATCAACACAGTTATCCGCCTCAGCCAGATGGTATACAAAATATTCCATCTGCTTTTTATATGCTTCAAATATATCTTCCAGACAGGTAAAGGAAGTCATATCGCCTGTCACCGGCCCCAACTGCTTGTCCCCTATCTTACCATTGTTCAGAGTGATCTCAAGCACCTTTGCGATATTGAAGAAAGCAGCGTCATGCCATCCCTCTGTCTTATGGGGGCACTGAGGCTCTACACAGCCAATAATGCAGTAACTTCTTGCGTCTGCCAGAGACACACCCCGGTTGCACAGGGCGGGAATAATAACTTCATCGTTATACATGGCGGGAACACCCAGTCCTAAACGGGTTACTTCACAGGCCCTGTACAGAAATTCATCCGGCGTATTCTGATGGACACGGATGGAGAAGGACGGTGCAGGCAGCTGTACATGGGCGACTGCCTCCATGCACATATAGGAAACATCATTGGTAGCATCGAGACCGTCCTCTGTCTGTCCGCCTACAATCAGGTTCTGGAACACTGCATAACCGGCAAACGCCTGAGCGGATACCTCATCACGGGTTTTGTTTACATCATTTAATTTCACCCAGATACAGTCTACTAATTCCTGAGCAAATTCTTTGGAGATTCCAGTATCTGCCTTCAGGAACGGATACATATACTGATCAAAGCGGCCTGGGGAGATTGAGTGGCCGTTTGCTTCAATCTGCAGAAGGATCTGTACGAACCAGAATGCCTGACACGCTTCGTAGAAGTTGGTTGCTCCCCGCTCCGGAACTCTGTCGCAGTTGGATGCAATCTGGAGCAGTTCAGCCTTTCTTGCAGGATCCGGGCATACAGACGCCAGCTCTCTTGCTTTTGCAGCATAGCGGTGTGCAAAATTGATGGCAGCAGTGTATGTAATAACGACTGCTTCATAGAAGTTTTTCTTCTTGATATATTCAGGATCACTGGTGTCAAGTTTTTCCATGGCATCAATTACCTGTTTAATAATTCCGGTAAAACCAATATTAAGAACCTTGCCGTAATCAACGCATACATGGCCTACGCCGCCGTAGAAATAATTACCTACGGTAAATACGCCGTTAGCGATGCAGTCCTTTGTTTCTTTTGACATATAAGAATCGGCCAGAGCGCTTGTAGTCTTGCCTTCCCAATATTTAAATGCCTCGCGAAGTTCATCCGCTGTTTCCTTTGGAATCTGGAAGGGATCTGCCATTCTGCTGCCCATGGTATCAAATTCCTTTTCAACCCAGTCATAAGAAAACTCAGGGCATATTTCCGTGGAACGCAGATTCTTTGTGATAGAACCTACGATTAACTCGTCATCATGGATAGTGACAGGCAGATTGTTAAAAATCTTTTCAGCCGCTTTTGCGCGTCTCATAATGGGAGACAGCCCCTCTGTCTCCTTGTAGGACTCTGTTACCAGTACCGCTCTTTCAGACTCAACATATGGAACAGCATCCACAATTGCTCTTTTCAGTCTCTTTACTCTCTCGGTAGGCTCTGTAAACCCTTTTGCTAACATAAACATCCTCCTTTATAAATAGTTTTCTGAATCCAAAGGAATAACCAGGATCAAGGATCAGCCCCGTACCCCTCTCTGTTTCATCATACAATATTTACCATTAAAAACGGGCATATTATTAAAACGTAAAAAATGCAAAATCCAAACTTTTTGTGTTTCAGGCAAAGGTAATCCCTAAAAGCTTTAGGAAACCTTTTAACAGTTCTGCGTTTCCGGGCCATGCGGGAGAAGTGACAAGATTTCCGCATACAACGGCTTCATAGGGCTCCTTTTCTGCAAAGACGGCGCCCGCTGCCAGAACCTCCGGCTTAACAGCCGGATAAGCCGTTGGTAAATATTTACGGTTTTCCCTTGCAGCACACCCGCAGCCGTTAGAATCTGGACTCCATGGCAGATTGCAGCTACCGGTTTATTCAGGTCCATGAAAAAACGGACAAGATCGATCACCCGGCTGTCCAGACGCAAATATTCCGGCGCCCTTCCGCCGGTGAGAAACAGCCCGTCATATCGGTCCAGCTTTAAATAATCAAACGATGCGTTTAGCAGGAAATTATGCCCCGGCTTTTCAGAATACGTCTGATCGCCTTCAAAATCGTGGATCGCTGTTTTGATCGTATCTCCTTTCCGTTTGTCGGGGCAGACCACATCCACCTCTGCACCAGCCATCTTAAGAGCCTGGAAAGGCACCATGACCTCATAATCTTCTGTGTAGTCGCCTGCCAGCATAAGCACATATTTCATTCCTGTACCTCCTTTTTTATATCCCAGGGAAGAACATCTCCGTCCTGGCGAAGATATTCCAAGATATCGCCTACCCCCTGTCCGGTAACTGAACTCACATAAAAAATTTTTTTGCAGCCGCACAGTTCTAACCACATGGTGGCCAGATCCGTCCTTGCTTCCGCTTTATCAATCTGCGTTACGATTCCAATGACCTCTCTGGTAGCCATGGAAACAATATTAGGACTATACAGTGAATAATCCTCTACCGCACTCATCAGGAGTCCTATGACATCCGCCTCATAGGAGTAGAGGATCAGCGCCCTGGCCAGGGTCTTGTTTTCTGCATATTCCCCCGGCGTATCAATGATTACATCATAATGGTTAATGTACTGCGTTTTATGATATGTGATCTTTTTTCCTTTAAGCGCCTGGGTCAACGTTGTTTTTCCGGCTCCGCTGCGTCCTACCAGCATAATTTTCTTCATAATATCTTTATCACGATCCTTTCAGGCTTTCGTAATGGGGCAGACATTAAAACCCAGTTCAGATGCCGCGTATGCCAGGATGCGTTCAAATGCAATGTTTACATCGGATATAGTCCCGGTAATAATTAAGGTCCCGCTGAAACGGTCAATAAAACCAATTTCAATCGCAGAAGCCTTTATTGCAAGATCCGCCGCTATGATAGCTGTTTCGCTGGGGGTCAAAGTAAGAACGCCGATGGCCAGGCGATGATAATCTACTTTGGGATCCAGCCCTAGCTTTTTATAGATAATTTCGTCAGGACTGGCGATGATGTGAGCCATTGTAATTTGTTTTCCCGGCACGGATTCCTGGATAATCCGCATTAAATCTTCCTGACTGCCATTCCATTTTTTTATCTCCATCCCTTGCTCCGCCTTTCATATTAAACTAAAGCTGTTTTCCCGCCGTTTTGAACAGTTACAATCATTTTAACATTCGTCCGAGGATTTGGTTTAGCAATAGACAGACGGATTTTATGTAAAATCCAAACCATTTTCTCTCCTGGCGAAAAGGGATTGGATTCTTCAATTTTTTAGGCGTTCGTGTCATTGTATTCGCATGAGATTTCTTCTATAATAAAATATAACGGTTCAGGACAGCGTAAAAAAATAATCAATACTGTTTTGTGAGGAGGTTTGAGATGGAACATTCAAATGAAATCCACGCTATTGCCTCGGCGGTTGCCGGGGTTTTAAGGCAGGAGCGTTTAGGACTGCAGAAAGCACTGGAAATGATACGGCGCGCCGAACAGATGTCATTGGAGATACAGGTTCCAATGGCTATATCTGTGGTGGATGAAGGCGGAAATCTGATAGCATTTCACCGAATGGACGATTCGCTTTTAGCCAGTATTGCGGTTTCACAATCCAAGGCATATACTGCGGCCGCACTGCGATGCTCAACCAAGGATGCCGCAAAGATGATCCTTCCTGGGGAAGCACTTTATGGTCTGCAAAATACGCATCCCGGACGGTTCTGCCTTTTCGGAGGAGGTGTGCCGGTCATGGTAAACGGACGGTGTATCGGCGGTTTAGGCGTATCCGGGGGGACCGCCGAGCAGGATACAGCCGTGGCCGAGTATGCAATAAAACAGGAGACCTGACAGGAAAACATAAGAATGCCGCCAGACGGATCCGGCGGCATTCTTATGTTTAATCACTCTTTTTTGTGGGTTTATAATGGCAGTTGGGGCACTCCTCTACCCCTTTTTGGATATCTTTTTTCTGATACAGGCAGTTAGGGCACTCATCCGGCAGCTCCTCCACTTTGTCTGCTTCGTAGAAATTACCGGAATACTCTTTGTCTTTCATCGCATTTTCCTCCTTCAAGCAGTTTACAACTCTTTAATTTATGATATTATTATAGCACATATAATTTTTTAATAACAGGAGGGACTCTTATGGTAAATCGAATCGTCGGAAAACAGGCTCCTCATTTCTGCATCAAAGCGGTATCTGGAGACGGTGAATATTTTCTCAGGCTTTCTCTTGATACGTATAAGGGACGCTGGCTTGTCCTGTTTTTTTATCCCATGGATTTTACGTTTATCTGCCCTACGGAAATCACTTCTTTCAGCCGCGATTTTGCCCGCTTTAAAGAAGCAGGCGCAGACCTTCTTGCCGTAAGCACAGACAGCGAATATTGCCATCAGGCCTGGATAAGAAATGGCCTTGGAAAAATATCCTATCCATTAGGCTCGGATAAAACCATGTCTATGGCAGCAGATTACGGCGTCCTGTCAGAAGATGAAGGCATAGCTCTTCGCGGGCTGTTTATCATTGACCCGGATCAGACGATCCGTTATAGTGTGGTCCATGATAACAATGTAGGACGCAGTACAAAGGAAACGCTGCGCGTCTTGAAAGCGCTGCAGACAGGAAGTCTGTGCGGCGCTGACTGGTCCATCAACTCCCCTGTGCTTAAGCCTGCAGCGTCTGAACATATTTCAGTCTCTCCTGTGCCTTCTTATCATGGAACCATACGGATCTACACTCAGCCAAACTGTTCCTACTGCAGCCAAATAAAGCAGTTTCTATCGGATCATCAGCTAGCGTACGAAGAGATTGATTTGAGCAGCGATCAGGAAGGGCAGCGATTTATGGAAAAGCGCGGCTATTCTGCCCTCCCTGTAACCGTCATTGGGAATCAGGAAATCTCCGGTTTCCGTCTGGATAAGATAAAGGAAATCCTACATATTGATTAAACACTGAAGAAGCCTGTTCCAAACAACAGATTAATAATAAATGTAAAAACAAAAATTGTAAATGCAGGCGGATCAATATGAGAGTCACAGTGGCTGTTAAAGGTCTTTCCCACAAAATCGCCGAATAAAGACGCCAGAATACCAAATACCGTTCCCATCACCGGATTTGCAGAGGTCACAGCTGCAAGCGCTGAGATCAGGGCAATATGATGAGTTCCGGGCATGGCAAATCCTGTCTGTGTAAAAATAAGCGATACAGCGGCAATACCAAAGCAGAGCACGGGATAGCTTCCAAGAACCGCTGCCGATGCTCCTGTATCCGCTAACGCCTGATATACGAAACCGGAGGCTGTGCCGATTCCAAGGCCTAAAAGAATATTACATACCATGCCTTTTCCGCGGGTAAAATATGCTCTCGCCTGTCCGGCCGGGGCTTTTCCGAGCAACCCGCTGGTTCCAAATACAAGACGTGCGATAATTCCCGAAATGATAACTGTACAGCCGGGAAGATCTGTATTCAGATGCAGTACGCTTCCCAACACGTAATGAATCAGAAAACCCAATACGCCAAAAATACCTCCAACCACCAATGTGGCCGGATCAGAAAGCCCATTCAGACAGGACAGGATATCGGTTCCGTCCCCCAGCTTTTTGTTTCTGGCCGCATAGGCTGCCGCTGCTACACCGCCTGCAAAGGCGATATGCGGTCCAAGGTATGACCCAAAGGCGACAAAACCAACCGTCAGATCCGCTCCGCCTGCCATTGAGACAGCGGCTCCCGCAATAGCTACTACACCTGTCAGGATAAACGCAGGAAGCGCCCCCATATACGCTCCTATGATACCTCCTCCAAATGATGCGATTAATGCAAACATATTCATAAAGCAACGATTCTCCCTTCTCTTTTATCTTGCCTGTGAGCAGGCTGCACAATCTCTTGACGATCCCCCTTTCCAATGTGAATTAAGTCAACTTAATTTTACCATTTATATCGATTTTTACTATTATTCTATCTGTACGAAAAAAGGGTAATTTCAAAACCATTTGCACAGACGTGCAAATAATCAAAAAAAGCCAGCGTCTTAAAACGCCGGCTTTCTTTCTATCAGCTTATACTAATGCAAGAGTTTCTCTTGCGATAGCAAGTTCTTCATTTGTCGGTATTACCAGAACGGATACCTTGGAATCAGGAGTAGAAATCACGATCTCTTCTCCGCGCTTTGCATTTGCCTCGTCATCAATGGTAATCCCAAGGAAACCAAGATAGTCACATACTTTCTTGCGGGTGATCTTATCATTCTCACCTACGCCTGCCGTAAAGGCGATTGCATCTACACCGCCCATGGCTGCGGCATAAGCGCCTACATACTTGGCAACTCTGTACACGAATGACTCCAGAGCTGTCTCTGCTCTCTTATTGCCTTCATTTGCAGCGTTTTCAATATCACGGAAATCGCTGGATACGCCGGACATACCGTATACACCGGACTTCTTATTGAGAACATTTAACATTTCATCAATATCCATGTTTTCCTTATGCATCAAAAACTGCATCACGCCCGGATCGATGTCACCGCTTCTGGTTCCCATCACAAGACCTTCCAGCGGTGTTAAGCCCATGCTTGTATCAACAGATTCGCCATTTTTCACTGCAGAAATACTGGAACCATTTCCCAGGTGGCATACAATTGTCTTTAAATTATCGTATGGTTTCCCAAGGAACTCTGCGGCTCTCTTAGATACATAGCTGTGGCTTGTACCATGAAAACCGTATCTTCTGACCTTATACTTCTCATAGTATTCATAGGGAAGTCCATACAGATATGCCTTCTCCGGCATTGTCTGATGGAAAGCTGTGTCAAATACAGCAACCATTGGCGTGTTTGGCATCAGCTCCTGACACGCACGAATACCGATCAGGTTGGCCGGATTGTGAAGAGGAGCCAGATCGTTGCAGGCTTCAATTGCAGCAATCGTTTCTTCTGTGATCCGTGTGGATGAGGTAAATGCCTCTCCTCCATGAACGACTCTGTGTCCTACTGCCCCAACCTCATCCAGACTCTTGATCACGCCTGTTGTGCTGTCAGTCAATGCCTCCAATACAAGCTGAATCGCCTGTGTGTGGGTTGGCATCGGAGACTCCTTTACGATCTTTTCTCCGCCCTCAGGCTGATAAGTAATGCGGCTTCCGTCAATGCCGATTCTCTCACAAAGGCCCTTTGCCAGCACTGCCTCGGAGTCCGAGTTGATCAGCTGGTATTTTAAAGAAGAACTTCCACAGTTAATTACTAATATGTTCATTTAATACATCCTCCAAAAATCCTCATTATGCCTGAGCCTGTACAGCGGTGATCGCTACTACTCCCACGATATCATCAGCACAGCAGCCTCTGGACAGATCGTTGACCGGTTTTGCAATACCCTGGGTAACCGGGCCATAGGCCTCTGCCTTAGCCAGTCTCTGTACAAGCTTGTAGCCGATATTTCCGGCATCCAGATCAGGGAACATAAGCACATTGGCCTTGCCTGCAACCTCGCTGCCCGGAGCCTTTGAAGAACCTACGCTGGGGACAATAGCCGCATCCAGCTGGAGCTCTCCGTCTACCTTAAGCTCAGGATAGGATTCTTTTGCGATTCTGGTTGCCTCTACTACCTTATCTACATCTGCGTGCTTTGCAGAACCCTTGGTAGAGTGGGAAAGCATGGCAACAACCGGCTCTTTCTGAACAAGCAGCTCAAAGGACTCTGCGGAAGACTTTGCAATTGCCGCTAATTCTTCGGAAGTCGGGTTCTGGTTCAGACCGGAATCTGCAAAAATAAAGGTTCCGTCAGCGCCGTATTCACAGTCAGGCACAACCATCAGGAAAAATGCAGATACTAACTTTGTGCCGGGTTTTGTCTTGACAATCTGCAGACATGGTCTTAATGTATCAGCAGTAGAGTGGCAGGCACCGGAAACCATTCCGTCTGCATCTCCGTTTTTGATCATAAGGCAGCCGTAGTAGGCATAGTCGGATAAGATAATCTCTTTTGCCTTTTCCGGCGTCATGCCTTTTGCTTTTCTGAGTTCAACAAACAGATCTATATATTCCTGAGTCTTTTCGTATGTCTGAGGATTGATGACAGTGGCGCCTGATACATCCAGGCCGTCTGCCTTATCCGCAATATCTTCCGGTGTTCCGATGATCACCAGATCTGCAATATCCTCTTTTAAGATTTTCTCTGCAGCTTCCCAGGTTCTTCTGTCCATTGACTCCGGGAGCACAATTGTTTTTTTGTCGGCTTTTGCACGTGCTTTAATTGTATCAATAAATCCCATGTAAATAATGCCCCTTTCCTTTATGTTTTAAAAATACATCATTATTATATACTGATGGAAAAAAGGATACAAGCCGATTTTGCGTAAATATTGCACTTTTTTGAATACCTTTTATGAATCCATATCTTTTTTTATGCCCGGCTGTAATAATGTGTGTGCAGCAGCTGTTCGCTGAGCGGACTCATGGGGTTTCCCAAAAATGTATCATAGAGCGTTTTAACTTCGCCGTTATCCAGCGCATTTCGGATTTTACGCATCTGATCTGCCCCATATAAAGAACGGATCCTTGCATTCCGAACACTATCCGGCACTGGAACCACTTTGCAGCCCGGCTGCCCTGCCCCGCTGATACAGCCGCCGGGACAGGTCATAACCTCCACAAAATCAAACTTTTTAATCTCACCGCTTTCAAGCATCTCATGGGCCGCTTTTGTTCCATAAATGACAGCAAGATTCAGTTTTTTTCCGCCCAGCAAAAGAGAGGCGCACTTTACCTGCTCCATCCCCCGCACAGATTCATATTCCAGTATAGACGGAGGCGGATCCTGACGGTTTACTGCGGAATATGCCATTCTTACAGCTGCCTCCATCACACCGCCGGTATTGCCGAAAATAAGACCAGCCCCGCTGCTCTGCCCCATCAGCCCGTCAAATTCAGAGGGTTCAAGAGAATCCAGATCCAGACCTTGCTGATCCATCCATTCTGCCAATTCAGCGGTCGTAAGGACGTAATCGTTGTCCCGCAGTCCGGGGATCTTCCAGTACATTGAGGAGGAACACATCTCCTCTCTGGCAATTTCTGCCTTTTTTGCAGCGCAGGGAGCGATAGCCACGCTGACGATTGTCTGAGGATCTATGCCCTTTTCTTTTGCAAAATAGGTTTTAATTAAGGCTCCCTGCATACTGATGGGGCTTTTTGCGCTTGAAAGATGGTTTACATATTCAGGATGAAATGTTTCTGCGTATTTTACCCAGGAGGGACAGCAGCTTGTAAACTGAGGAAGAGGCCCTTTTCCTGTGAGAAAACGTTTCAAAAATTCAGTTCCCTCTTCCATAATCGTAAGATCCGCGGCAAATGCAGCATCAAGCACATAATCTGCCCCCAGCGCCCGCAGCGCTGAAACCATTTTCTCCTCCACAAATCGGCCTTTTTCTCCGCCAAAACACTCTCCAAGTCCGACTCTGACAGAAGGGGCGGCAGATATGATTACAACCTTATCAGGATCCTTCACCGCTTCTTTTACAAGCTCCCAGTGCCTCCTTACATACAGCGCCTTTTCAGGACAAACGGCTGTGCATTGGCCGCAGTTAATACAGAATGACCGATCCTTGTTCCCGGCGGCCATGTGCATAAGTCCGATCTGCTCTGTACAGACAGAAAGGCAGTGACCGCAGTTTGCACACAAAGAGGGATCTTTCTGAACAGAGGGATGATTAGCAGCAATAAAAACACAGTTCAGATTTTTATCATCCATTCAGCTTCAGCCCCCTTCTTTTTTCTGCAATTACTTCAAAGATTTTATCAGCTGCTGCATCGATCTCCGTTTCAATTATAAGTTTTCCTCCCGTAATCTGCTCTATCCCCTCTCCAAGAGTTTCCATGATGAAGGTACTGCCTGTAACAAACGGGGGAAGGCCCAAATGAACGTTAAATCCCATGGCAAGTGCAAAAACACCGTCTGCAAGCGCCTGTTCCTCTAGCCACTGAGGCGCTGACACAACAACAGGCAGCTGCGGGATATCCACCCCCAGTTCTGCTGCCAGTTCTGCCGCAGCACATTCAATCCGTCCAATTGCCAGACATGGGCCGAAATTGAGAACCGGAGGGATGCCAAGACTGCGGCATACGCCAGAAAGGCCCGGCCCTGCCTTGGAGACCGCTTCTCTGGACATCAGGCCGCAGTTTCCAAGGCTTCCGCAGGTACATCCGGCGGATATTACAAGGATATCGGCAGCTATCAGCTTTTTGACCAGTTCAACCGTAAAAACATCATGCCCCTTGGCCCGAAGATTCGAGCAGCCAACGACTGCGGCTACTCCTTTGATGGTTCCCTTTCTGATCTGTTCCAAAAGAGGCTTAAAGGTTCCTCCTAATGCCTGTTTTAAGGTAATATCCGTTAAGCCGGTCATCGCCTCATGGCAGCCGTGGTGCTTCATGGGGTTGTGCCTGTCCGCTTTTTTTCTCCGGTTATAAGAAGCAATGGCAGAAACAAGGACTGCGATATTTGAATCTTCTCTCCCTGTCCGGGCATAGGAAATCAGATCTGCCCCCTTTTTCTTTGCCGCGTCATCCAGACAGATCATGGAAATTCCCAAATCTTTGCAGATGGGTTCGATTCCCGGAAGAGAACAGTTAAATTCAGATACAACCAGATCAATACACCCGGTAAGCAGGACAGCCTCGCTGGTATAGTTATTGCCGGCATGACCGCAGAACGTATCCTGAAAGAGACCGCTTCGTGCCTGAAAATCCTGTCCCACGCAGGTACAGCCAACCAGGCGGATCCCCTTTGCGCCCACCTGTTCTGCCATTTTCTGTATGGCCGGATTCTCTAAAAGCTCCGTCAGATATCCAAACATGGAATGCTGATGCCCGGTTATCATAACATTGACATATTCGGGATCAATTACCTGCATTCCCACAGGATCAAAGCTGATCTGAGGCTCTCCCATGAGGATATCATTTATCATATTGACCAGAACCAGTCCGTAAATACCGGTAGAAATCCCCAGCCTTAAACACTGCCGCAGCATATCTTCGGGATCGGAGTTAAGATTGGTTGACGTTTTGATGACAGCATTAAAAATCTCATCTTTAGCTCCGCCGGGAAGAAGATCTGCATTGAGCCAGGCCTGAACTCTCATTCCATATGCCAGTTTTTCTGTCAGAACCATTTTTTCCTCGGCCGGCCTTCTGATATCTTCCAACAGGAGATTTGCCAGGTGCAGCGCTTTTTCTTTGTCGCTGTCTCCTGAAATTTCCGTCATACTGCATAACCGTAAAAGGGTATCGCGGCCTTTAAACGGGCGCCCTGAAATCGCAGCCTGCCTAAGCTCCTTTACTGCATTTTCCAGAACATGGATATAGCAGCCGGAACCTGCCGCTACAGAACGCAATAGATTTCTTGCGGCAATTGTATCTGCGTCTGCGCCGCATACCCCTTTGGGGCGGCTCTTTGATATACGGCAAGGACCATTGGAACAGAGCCTGCAGCAGACTCCATCCAGGCCGAACCCGCACTTAATCTCCTGCTGCACCATTCTGCGGTGGGAATGGTCACAGGGCACAGACTCCAAAAAAGTCTGTAATGTCTGATCCGCGCTGCCACACAAAATATTCTTCATACAGCATCTCCTTTGTCATATGATTTATCTGTTGATGTTGTAATTTATTGTACCATTGTTTGGAACAGATCCAGATGTATTATCAAAACGTAAAAGGGGTAAAATCCACTCTTTTCATAGGGTTCTGACAATATGCGCAGGCAAAATAAACGGCGGATACCTAAAACAGATATCCGCCATAAAAGCTGAAACTCAGATTTTCTCGTAATGATCCACATTGATCACAAAGATGGTAGCTCCGCCTACCTCAACGGTCATAGGCATAGTGGCGTAGTTTACCATAGTAGTACCGGAGATGTAGGGCATATTGACCGTCAGCTTCTGGTGCTGTCCGCACTCCTGCTTGATGATGGAGATCACCTCGTCTACCTTATCATCTTCCGCGCCGATCATCAGAGTCGTATTCCCTTTTTTCAGGAATCCTCCGGTGGTGGAGAGACGGGTTACACTGTAGCGGTGTTTTGTCAGCTGGCTCACTACATCATCCTCATTGTCATTGCGCACGATTGCGTATATTAACTTCATATAGCCAAAACCTCCTTTTTCAGTTTAGGCTTATTATACCATATCCCAGGGGAAAATGGTGTAAAATTTTGCGTATTTATGAATTAGAAGCAGGTTTTGTGCCAAGGGTGACTGTTACATCATGCTCTACATAAGCGCCGTTTACCAGGGACTGTACGGTCATGGTAACAGTAGAACCGCCCTCGTAATAAGTCAGCATATTTTTCAGTTCTTCCATCGTGGTAACGGACTGACCGTCAAATTTTGTAATAATGTCCTTTTCCTTTAAGTCGGAGGAAGCCGCTGCTCCGCCTGGTACGATCTTATAGATATAGATACCGACAGGCATACCGTAAGCCTTTGAGGTGTTTGCGTCAATATTGGTGCCCTGGATGCCCAGATAGCCCTGGGAGGCTTCATCTACCGTCTCTCTGGTTTTCTTTGTCATCAGGTTGTTTAAGATCTCCTGTGCCTTTGAGATGGGGATGGCAAAGCCCATGCCCTCTACCTCCGTAGAGGCTGTTTTTGCTGCGTTGATACCGATCACATTTCCGGCAAGATCGATAAGAGCACCGCCGCTGTTTCCGGGGTTGATGGCTGCGTCAGTCTGGATATAGGTATGGGAAATACCGTTCTCGTCGGTGATATCACGGTTTAAGGCGCTGATATAGCCTACCGTGACGGACTGGCCGTAACCAAGGGCATTTCCAATGGCAATCACCTGCTGGCCAACTTTTACATCATCTGAATTTCCAAGGCTGGCAATCTGAATCTTGCTCATGGTATCGTCTGGAATGTCAGAAAGTTTTACGGCGATAATGGCCAGATCGGTAGCGGAATCCGTGCCCTTTACAGCTGCAGCCGCGTCCTTATTGTCAGAAAATGTAACTGTCAGATCGGTTGCTCCGGATACCACATGGTTATTGGTGGCGATTAAAAGCTCTGTGTCATTCTTGCCTACAATGATGCCGGAGCCGCTGCTCTGGGCCTGAAAAGCCTGAGTCCTTCCAAAGAAATCCTGCTGCTCCACGGTCATGGTATCATTGATGGCAACAATGGAAGGCATCGCCTTTTCTACAATAGCAGACACATCAGAAACGGTTGAAACCGTGGTAGTGTTCTGGCTGCTGTCTGCAGAATTAGCTACAGCCGGTGAGGTCTGAAGGCTGCCGGACTGTGTCTGTGTATCCGTCTGGGAACTGATGCCGGAAAGGCTCATCAGCCGGGAACCTGCATAATTGACTCCAACCATCGTTCCTCCGGATATAACACCAAACAACAGGGCAGCAGCGGTAATGCCGGCAGCCTTTTTCATAAAGCGTCCCTTGGCTCTGCGGGTTTTGCGGTTTTCATGATCGGGATCGTTTCTGTGAGGCTCCTGCGTAAAATGATTCTGGGAACCGCCACCGTATGCGTTGTTTTCTCTCCAGGCTGCATTGTCCGTGCGGGGCTGGCTCCAGGTCTGCTGACGTTCCTGAGTATGGGAAGGTCTGCTGACGCTTTCTGTGTTTGTTTTGGGCTCCGGACTTCTTTCAGTCTGTGTTCCCTGCTCAAGCTTATCTGGTGTGGTCCAGTTTACCTTCTGCCCCTCTCTCTGATTCTGCTCCATGTTCTCTCTATCTTTATCTTCGTACATAACGAACGCTCCTTTCGTCTGCTTCCCTTTGGGGGATGTATTTTCTTTTGATGGTATCAATATACGGAATAGAATTGATGTATTTGTGAAATAATTGTGGATATTCTGTGTTCACTTTCTTATAAAAGTATAAACTGCTTTTAGAAAATGCTTCTGGACGCCCGTGCCATTTCCCTATATAATGGGAATAAATGCCGGAAAATAAGAAAAAAGGAGCAGCCTATGAATATAACGGGAATCATTGCGGAATATAACCCCTTTCACGGAGGACACAGTTTTCACATAAAAGAGGCAAAGAAACAGACCGGAGCCGATTACTGCGTGGTGGTTATGAGCGGGGATTTCGTTCAGAGGGGGGAACCGGCCATTTTCAGCAAATATCTGCGCACGAAAATGGCGCTTGCCAAAGGGGCAGATCTAGTGGTGGAAATGCCGTCTGTTTTCGCAGTCAGCAGTGCTGAGGATTTTGCGGCCTGCGGAGTCATGCTGCTGGAGCGGCTGGGTGCAGTGACCCATCTCTGTTTTGGGAGTGAAGAGGGAGATATCGCCGGGATACAGATGGCGGCTGGGATTTTTTCCAAAGAAACACCCGCATTTTCAGCGCGTCTGCAGGAAGGTCTAAAAAAGGGCCTGAGCTGGCCCCAGGCCAGGAGCCAGGCCCTGGGCGCGCTGACAGCGGATCAGGATTCTGTCGGAGCACAACGTATTAACCGCCTGCTTCTCTCGCCCAACAATCTGCTGGGAATCGAATACTGCAAGGCTATTTTACGTTTTGGCAGTTCGCTCCGTCCTGTAACGATCCAAAGAAAAGGAAATGGATATCACGACAGCGCCATAGAAGGCGGACAGGCCTCTGCCTCTGCTATCCGCAGAAGCCTTACAGAGAAAGGGGACTGTGGTAAAGCATCCACGCTCTCTTTTAAAGCCCATGTCCCGGAAGAAGTGCTTACGCTGTATCATCAGGGCCGGATCCTGGGGCCGGAGGACGGCGCGGCGCTTTTGAACTACCGCCTCCTTACACTTTTACATGAAGGTGCAGATCTGACCGCATACTGGGACGTATCAAAAGAGCTGGCAGACCGTTTAAAAAAGCGGCTGCTGGAATACGACGGCTGGGAGGGACGCATCCGGCAGCTTAAGACAAGACAGTATACCTATACCCGCATCAGCCGTGCGCTGACCCATATTTTACTTGGAATCACAGATGCCCAGATCTCTCAGGCCAAAGAAGCGGGATACGCCCCTTATGCAAGGATCCTGGGGTTTCGCCGGGAGGCGGGGCCGCTGCTCTCGGCACTGAAGGCGCATTCACAGATTCCCCTTATCACAAAAACAGCGGATGTATCCAGGCTCCTTACCGGTGCTGCCCTGGAGCTTTTTTATCAGGATATCTATGCTTCCCATATCCGCCAAAGTATGGAAACGGCAAAATACGGCGGCCCGGTACAAAATGAGTATAATCAGCCCATCTGCATTATCTGACAAAATGAAAACCGAAACAGCTGCCCTTTTTGCGGGGGTGTTTCGGTTTTTTTGTGTCTCAGATGGTAATGCTTCAGGATAGGGCATCTATCGGTGGTTCCTTTAAAATCAGCTCTGGTGCCAGAAGGCGCACGATGGCAGGCTCTGCATTTAAAAATGCCAGCAGACTGCGGAGCTGTTCCCCCATTTTTTTGCGGCTGTTTTCACAACTGCCTTTCTTATCCTGCCGCACTGCCCGGATCAGGATATTTTTTGGAGTGTGCTCCATATCGATAAATTCCAGAATCTGGGTACGATAGCCCTCATATTCCAGCACCTGTGCGCGTATGGCATCCGTATACAGAGCAGCCATGCGCTCTTTGATCAGGCCGTAGCCCATTATGGGGCTCATCAGCGGATTATTGATCTGCCGGTTCAGTTCGTGCTGGCAGCAGGGGACGGACAGGATGACCTTTGCTCCCCATCCCACTGCCTTTTCCAAAGCATAATCGGTAGCCAGATCGCAGGCATGAAGCGTTACCACCATATCCACCTGGTTCACTCCTTCATAGGACGCGATATCACCGCAGAAAAAGCTCAGGCGGTCATAGCCGTAAGTTTCTGCCAGAGCGCTGCAGCGGCAAATCACCTCTTCCTTCAGGTCAAGGCCGATGATCCGCACAGGATAGCCTTTTAATTCCCTCAGATAATAATACATGGCAAAAGTCAGATAGGATTTTCCACAGCCGAAATCCAGAATAACAGACTCCCTCGAAGCATTCAGATGAGGCAGGATATCTTCGATAAACTCAAGAAACCGGTTGATCTGACGGTACTTATCATAACGGCTTCGAATAATCTTCCCCTCTGCTGTCATAACCCCCAGGTCAATGAGAAACGGAACCGGACGTCCCTCTTCCAGAATGTAGCGTTTCCTGCGGTTGTGTTCTAAAAGGGCGGATGCTTCCTGGAACTGGGGGCGTATCTTTGCGGTATTTGCTTCTTCGGCCATATTCTCTCTGGCCACCTTCCTGCGCAGCTTTACGGTCACTTTTCCTTTTTTGCTTACTAAAACAACGCCGGTACCCCAGCCCCCGCTCATCTCTGCCTGACGCAGCGTGCCGTCCAGCATTTCACAGATATAGGAAACCGCCTGTTCCTTTGTCATGTTTCGATGAAATGCCTGCCTTCCCACCTGTTCTTCTGCCTGAAATACAAGCTCTCCCTTAAGCAGCAAAGGCCGGATCCGGCTGCGGCTGCAGCCGGACGGGTCTGCCGGATGGCTCAATGTTAAACGCTCCAGTCCCTCATTTAAAAACAGTTCCAGTCCTTCTTTAAGTTTTTTTCTTTCGCTCTGCTCCATAGGGCTGCTCCTTTTCTCTCATTCTTTCAGCTGTGTGATGCGGGCGGTTCTGCCCAGCTGTTTCTTAAAAGCAGGGGATGGCCCTCCAGATGGGCATAGTCATTAAATCGCTCCACCGTAAAGCGCCGGTGAACCGGATCCCATTTCAGCTCCGTGATACTGGTATTTTCCAGATCCTTTCCCAAAAGCCTCCATTTTTCCAGAGGCATTCCCAGGCAAAGGGCGGTCATGGCCCGGATCACGCCTCCATGGGTGACAACCGCAATCCGTTTGTAATGGCTTCGGGTCATTTCATCCAAAAACGGTTCTACCCTGCGGACTACATCGCCGGCGCACTCTCCGCCCGGATAAGGTAAATCGGCAGTCATAGTCTCCTGCTGTTTTTTAAATTCTTTAAAACGAACTCCAATCTCCTCGTTGGTCAGCCCTTCCATTTCCCCAAATGAGATTTCTCTCAGATCCGGACAGATTGTGTGGGGAAGGGACAGAAAGCGATTGATCTCCCTGGCTGTCTGGACAGCCCGGATAAGATCGCTTGAATAAAGGGCGTCGATGCCCCAGTCTGTGAGCCGACAGCCAAGAAGGGCTGCCTGGCGGCGGCCCTCCTGGGACAAATCTACATTCACATTGCAGCGTTTGCTGCTTTGACGGCCGTGCCGTATAAAATAAAGTCTCATATCAATTCTTAAAGCTGTGGATGGGAGCCGGAATACGGCCGCCTCTGGTAACAAACTTCTCACAGGAGAATGGATTAACCGGAATAATGGGGGCATAGCCTAAAAGGCCGCCAAACTCTGCGGTATCGCCCACCTTTTTGCCGATCACAGGGATCAGGCGCACGGCTGTGGTTTTCTGGTTGATCATACCGATAGCTGCCTCATCGGCGATTATGCCGGCAATGGTGGCAGCAGATGTATCTCCGGGAATGGCGATCATATCAAGCCCCACAGAGCAGACACAGGTCATGGCTTCCAGCTTTTCCAGAGTCAGTGCGCCCAGACTGACTGCATCGATCATACCCTGATCCTCACTGACTGGGATAAATGCACCGCTTAAGCCGCCTACATAGGATGAGGCCATAACACCGCCCTTCTTAACCTGATCATTTAACAGGGCAAGGGCCGCTGTGGTACCGGGAGCGCCTACACGCTCCAAGCCGATCTCCTCTAAGATCTCTGCCACGCTGTCGCCTACGGCAGGCGTTGGCGCCAGAGAAAGGTCGATAATGCCAAAGGGGATACCAAGGCGTCTGGATGCCTCCTGGGCCACCAGCTGGCCTACACGGGTGATTTTAAACGCTGTCTTTTTGATGGTTTCGCAAAGCACCTCAAAATTAGCTCCTCTGGCCTTTTCAAGGGCTACTTTTACAACGCCGGGGCCGCTGACGCCTACATTGATGATGGCGTCTGCTTCTGTAACGCCGTGGAAAGCGCCTGCCATAAAGGGATTGTCATCAGGAGCGTTGCAGAATACCACCAGCTTGGCACAGCCTAAGGAATCTCTGTCCTTTGTGGCCTCAGCCGTTTCTTTTACGATCCGTCCCATCAGTTCGACTGCGTCCATGTTTAAGCCCGTCTTTGTGGATCCTACGTTGACGGAGCTGCAGATCCGCTCGGTCTGGGCCAGAGCCTGGGGGATCGAAAGAATCAGATTCTTATCCGCAGCCGTCATGCCCTTGCTGACCAGGGCAGAATATCCGCCGATAAAGTTGACGCCTACTTCTCTGGCTGCTTTATCCAGAGTTTTTGCAATGGTGACAAAGTCCTCCGGGGTTTTGCAGGCGGACTGGCCCACCAGGGCGACAGGCGTTACGGAAATACGCTTATTTACAATGGGAATGCCGAAATCTCTCTCAATATCTCTTCCGGTTGCTACCAGATCCTTTGCCAGTGTGGTGATCTTTTTGTAAATCTTTTCATTCAGGGCGTCAAGATCGCTGTCCGCGCAGTCTAAAAGGCTGATGCCCATGGTAATGGTGCGCACGTCCAGTTTTTCACGCTCGATCATATTGTTGGTTTCATTTACTTCATAAATATTTAACATAGCCCGTCGTTCCTTCCCTTATGCGCGGTTATCAGATTCTGTGCATCTTTGTAAAGATCTCTTCTCTCTGGATCTTAACGGCAACACCGATCTCTTCCCCCAGCTTTTCAAGATCCTCTGCCGCCTGGCCGAAGGAGCGGTTTACCGCACTTACATCTACGATCATCATCATGTTAAAGTATCCCTGAACAATCGTCTGGGAAATGTCCAGGATGTTGATCTGACACTCCGCCAGATAGGTACATACCTTTGCGATGATGCCGACAGTGTCCTTTCCGACTACGGTAATGATTGCTTTGCTCATATTCATTCTCCTCTTTTTATATGATTTTATTGCAACTGTTCAGGCTGGCGGAAAGCAGTTGCAAAAATACGCCATATCCTGAATCGTTACATTTTATAGGTAAACCACATCGCTCATCTGGTCTCTGGATGCCACGGAGATGGAAAAATCCGATGCGCCGTAAGGGCAGCTTCCCTCATCAATCTCCAGACGGACTGTTTCATAGGCTAATTCCGGGTAATTATTTTCTCTGGACAAGTGTCCTAAAAATATTTTTTTCAAATGATCGTGAAGAATACGGTTTAAAAGCCTGCCCGCATTTTCATTGGATAAATGGCCGCGATCCCCAAGGATGCGGCGCTTCAGGTGATAGGGATACGGCCCTGTTTCCAGCATACGCACGTCATGGTTGGATTCCAGCAAAACTGCGTCCAGTCCTTTAAGATTCTCTACAATATATTCGTCATAATGGCCCATATCCGTAGCCACGGCTACGGATTTTTTCCCGTTCTCCACCCGATAAGCCACGGGATCCGCCGCATCATGGTCGATTTTAAAGGGTCGGATCTTTAAATCTCCTACCATAAAATCCACATCCGGGTCAATGGGCTTTAAAAGCCCTTTATCAAAATTCCCCAGACTGCTGCAGGAGGAGATTTCATTTAATGTTTTTTGGGTTCCATAGATAGGCAGGTGGTATTTTCGTGAAATAACTCCCAGCCCCCGGATATGATCCGAATGTTCATGGGTGATCAGGATACCGGCCATGTCGGTTCCGGCCAGCCCCAGGTCGTTCAGTCCTGCCATGATCCGCTTGTTGCTGATGCCTGCGTCCACCAGGATATGCGTGTCATCGGAACCTATGTAAATGCAGTTTCCGCTGCTTCCGCTTGCTATGCTTACCATTCTCATGTGTATCTGATTCCTTCCCGTCCCTTTAACAGCGCCTTTACCTGATATTTGGTGTGCTCTGGACTGCCATTGTTGTCAATAACAGCGTCTGCCAGATCTCTGAACTCCTGGTCAGCAGCCTGGCTTTCCATAATCGCCCTGGCTTTCTCTTCTGAATATCCGCGGCTTTCCATCAGGCGGTCTGTGCGGTTTTCTTCTGATGTATAAAGATACCACATTTCGTCGCACTTGTCACGAAATTCTTTTGACGGAAGAGCGGTTTCGATGACAACCGGACATTTTTTACAGGCGTATGCCTCCTCCATAACCGCCTTCCAGGTAAGAGGATGGGTGATGGCGTTGACTGCCTGCCGCTTTGTTGGATCTTTAAATATCATTCCGGCCATAGCTGTACGGTCAATGCTTCCATCCGGCCCAAGGACACCAGGGCCAAGAAGAGATACAACCTTTTCATAGGCTGCCTCTCCCGGCTCTAAAAGGCGGCGTGCAGTCAGATCCGTCTGGATCACATGGAAATGGTAATGTTTTTCTAAAAATGAAAGAACGGTGCTTTTTCCTGCTCCTACTCCTCCGATGAGTCCCAGCAGAAAGGGGCGCTTATGCTCCATGAATTCAATTCCTCCTGACAATTTCGCGTATGGGTTCATGACCGCGGCCAGTGTCTGCATCTCATCCGCGGCCATAGAGAAAAACTATTTTGCGTCAAACCAGGAATCACCAGTCTGCGCCTCTACCTCCAGAGAAACTTTAAGACTGGCGGCGTGTTTCATCTGATCCACCAAAAGCGCCTTTACCTCCTGTTCCTCCTCTTTTGGAGCTTCGATAAGCAGTTCGTCGTGGATCTGCAGAACGATCCGGGATTTTAATCCTCTGGCACGCAGTTCACGGTCTACAGTAATCATGGCGATCTTCATAATATCTGCCGCAGAACCCTGGATAGGGGAATTCATGGCTACCCGCTCGCCGAACTGACGCTGCATAAAGTTGGAGGACTTAAACTCCGGAATCGGCCTGCGCCGCTTGTACAGAGTGGTTACATAGCCCTGCTCCTTCCCCTGCTTTACCAAACCGTCCAGGAAGGCTTTTACACTGGGATACGACTCAAAATACCGCTCAATATACTCCTTTGCCTCTTTTCGGGAGATGCTTAAGTCCTCGCTGAGGCCAAAGGCGCTGATGCCGTAGACAATACCAAAATTTACAGCTTTGGCGTTGCGCCGCTGGAGCGAAGTCACCTCCTTAAGGGGTACATGAAAGACCTGAGAGGCCGTAGCCGCATGGATGTCTCTGGATTCCCGGTACGCTTCAATCAGGCCCGCATCATCGGACATATGGGCCAGAATACGAAGCTCGATCTGGGAGTAATCGGCGTCAATGAACACGCAGCCGTCCTTTGGAACAAATACCCGCCGGATCTCCCGGCCCAGCTCCATGCGCACAGGGATATTCTGAAGATTGGGCTCTGTACTGCTGATACGTCCGGTTGCAGTGATGGTCTGGTTGAATTTGCCGTGGATCCGCCCATCCTCGCTGATATAGGCAGCCAGCCCTTCGGCATAGGTAGAATTTAACTTGGTCAGCTGACGGTAATCCAGAATCTTTTGCACCACGGGATGATCGGGAGCCAGCTTTTCCAGCACATCGGCTGCAGTAGAGTAGCCTGTTTTTGTCTTTTTTCCGCCGGGAAGCTTCATTTCGCCAAATAAGATCTCACCTAACTGTTTCGGGGAATTGATGTTAAATTCCCTTCCTGTATCCTGATAAATCTCCGTCTCCAGCCGGGCGATGCCGGTTTTGAGCTTGTCGCCATACTCTTTTAATTTTTCTCTCTGAACCTTAACGCCCTCCTGCTCCATATGGAACAGGCTGTAGATCAGAGGCATTTCAATATCTGTGTAAAGGGAGTACATATCCTCCTCACACAGCCGTTTTTTAAGAACCTCTGCAGCCTTCCAGGCAGTGTAGGCCATATAGCAGACACAGTCTGCCGCCTTTTCATCCTCCTGAGCTAGGCGATCGCCCAGGAGCGCTTTCCCTATAAGATCACTCTGTGAGGGAATCTCCATGGCCAGATAATCCCTGGCCAGATCGTCGTAGCCATAGGCATCCTTTAAAGGATTTAACAGATAACCAGCTACTCCCGCATCATAGACAGGAGCGGTATCCTCCAGCTTCAGCACTGGCAGCATGGCTTTTAAATCCAGTACCCAGACCGGCTTATCCTTCTGACACAGCTCCCTGGTCTGACGGATCAGCTCATCCTGCCCCAGTTCTCCCTGGGCCCGAATGCAGAAAATGTCCTCCGTTCCCAGGCACAGGCCCAGCCCGACTACCAGAGGACAGCCGCTTTTTGCCTTTTTTCCAGACCTCAATTCGCCGGAAGCGTCAAAGGAAAAGGACAGCTGTTCATTATGTTCTTCCCCTTGTGAGGTCTCTGTTCCGAATATAAGCTGAAGGCCCGTCCAGTCTGCCTTTTTCGCCTTTTTAAAAAGCTGGTCTGCCTCCTTTTTATCCGTCACTACCCGAAAATGCTCTTTTGCCTTTATTGTGTCCTCCTCTGCTTCTGAGGCGTCAAATCGGGTTAAAATGGATTTAAAGCCCATGCGTTTCATAAACTTAAAGGCCTCGGCTGTGTAGAGATTCTCTACCGCTGCGTCCTTATAGGTAAAATCTACCGGACAGTCAGTGCAGATGGTTGCCAGTTCCTTGCTCATCTGAGCCATATCGTAATGCTCAGCCAGAGCCTTCTGGGCTCTGGGCGGGCGGATCTCTTCTACATGGGCGTAGGCATTTTCAATCGACCCATAGGCGGCGATGAGGCTGGTAGCCGTTTTTTCACCAATAGAGGGAACACCGGGAATGTTGTCGGAGGAATCGCCCATCAGGGCCTTCACGTCAATAAATTCCTGAGGCGTCACCTGGTATTCCCGCTTTACATCTTCTGGATAATAGTCATGGATCTCCGTAGTGCCCCGGCTCGTCTTGGGAATACGGATCTTAATGTGTTCGTCCGCAAGCTGCAAAAGATCCCTGTCACCGGAGACAATGGCTACGTCAATTCCCTCCTTCTGGCACCGTTTTGCCACAGTGCCCAGAATATCATCGGCCTCAAAGCCCTCCAGGGTCAGGGTGGGAATATCCATGGCCGTCAGGGCCTCCTTTATCAGGGGCACCTGCTCTCTTAACTCCTCAGGCATGGGCTTGCGGGTACCTTTATATGCGTCAAACATTTTGTGGCGGAAGGTAGGGGCCGGCAGGTCAAAAGCCACAGCAAGATGATCCGCCTTTTCCTCCTCCAGTATCTTTAACATGATATTCAGAAAGCCATATACTGCATTGGTATGAAGTCCTTCTGCGTTGGTCAGATCCGGTACTCCGTAAAAGGCACGGTTTAAAATGCTGTGCCCGTCGATCAGTACAAGTTTATCCATATTGAGTTAAAATCCTTTCGTTGTTGTAATAGGCGCTCCTAAAATCCAAACTGTTCCCAGATGCGAACCTGCAGAAACAGCACCATAAGCACAGACCAGAAACACAGGGTATTCACCGCATATACAGCCGTGCGAAGCAGTTCCAGCGTGTGAATCCTCTGTCTGGACAGCTCCAGGGCCGTCTCCAGCGCTCCCTTGATGTTGTAGGTTCCTGTCCCCTCGTCCAGCTGCCGGATGCCTACGTCTACTGTAAAATAAATCTCCAGTTCTTCCCTGCACTCCGGGCAGTGCTCGATATGTTTTAAAAAGCCTTCCAGTTCTTCATCCGTAATACTTCCGTTAATATAGGGCATTACGAGACGCTCCGCTTCCTCACAGGTCATCCAAGCACCTCCTTTGGGCTTTTATTATTATGCTGAACTCTATCATACAATAAAATAACCCTGTTTTCAATCAATCATAACAAATTGCGGACAATTTGCCGTTCATAAGGGCACATACGCAAAAAGATCCCCGTATTTATCAGAAACTCCAATAAATACAGGGATCTTATGCCGGCAGCGGGACTTGAACCCGCACGCGGTTACCCGCAACAGATTTTGAGTCTGCATCGTCTGCCATTCCGACACGCCGGCCTTGCTTTTGCAACGGTAGTTATTCTACCATAGGAATAAACATTTGGCAAGTGTTTTTATCAGAATTCAACGAATTTGTTGTAACTATTCAGCCATGCGGCAATTTGTAGGGAAATATGTGCTGCACTCCAGCTTGCATAAGCATATTTCCCTACAAATTGGCATATGGCAGGGCTGAGCCGCCACATTTTATTTTCCCGCCCTCCGGGGCGTACAGGCAGTTTCCAGAGAGGCTGTACCCACTGTTCTCTCTTTCCACTGCTGCTTATAATCCTCTACGATCCCTGCCCGCCTGCCTCCGATCACATTATTCAGCTCTTTTTCTGTGAGCATCCCCTTAAAATACATTTTCACCACATCCATGGGACTGGTCCCTACCTTGGCGATCAGTTCAAGATATGTCATGTGTCTCTCCTCCTTCTGCCTGTTATGAAGCCCTGCCCCGGAGGACTTTTTACTTAACACGCTCTAATACTATATGCAGACAGGCGCACCGATATGACCGTTTTTTTCTTTCCTTCACGAATTTGTAAGTTTTTCTTCAAACCATGTCCATGAGTTTCCTATATAATGATTAAAAATACCCTAAGGAGGAACCATATGGATAAGAACAAAAAGATTATGATAGGAGCCATCGGTGCGGCCGTAGTGGCAGGAGGCGTAGCCATCGGGCTGATCGTAAGCCGGACGCCTCCCAAGGCAGATCTTTCCACCTTCCACACGGAGGCATCCACCAAAGCGCCCACAGAGACAGAGGTGAAGCCACAGGAAACGACGGTTTCTGAGACGGAAACCACTGCAAAAACAGAGGAGAATGCCTCCCGCCTGTCAGCTGTCACCGCAACCTACACTTCAGGAAAGGTATCCATCCAGTATCCGGTAATTGAAGATATGGAGGATACGCAGAAGCAGGAGCAGATCAATGAACATTTAAAAGCAAATGCGCTTTCTGTTCTGAAGGGATATGAGATTAACGAGGAGACTGATTCTCTTACGGTTTCCTGCGAGATCGTATCCGCAGACCGCAAGCGCCTTACTGCCGTTTATACCGGCAGCCTGATGGTAGAAAACGGCGCTCATCCAACAAACATTTTCTATACGAACACGGTGAACCTGGCCCAGATACAGGACATGGGATTAAACGATTTTACAGATGCCTATACCATGGCCGGCTATGTGCTCAGCGACGATGTTCAGTTCCCGCAGCTGAATGCTGAAGAGACCAGCGCAGCCCTGGAATACCGCAGCACCCAGACGCTGGAGGATCTGACAGCCCTTTTTAAGGATGCGGATTTCCCTGTATCTGAAGGTGAGAACTGGCCGGAATCATTCAGCTACGAAAAACAGGGCCGTGTCTACTTCTCCCTTCCTGTCCCCCATGCGCTGGGCGACTATGTAATCGTAGCCTTTGATCCGGCTACCAAATAGCGCAGCAGGAAACAGGCTTAAACCTTTTCCGATTTTCATTGCTATATGACCGCCTATCAGTTATAATAGACATATGTTTAAAATTATACAAAGGAGCTGTACATTTATGGAAAATGTAATGGTTTTTAATCATCCGCTGATCCAGCACAAAATTTCGATCCTGCGCAATAAGAGCACCGGAACAAACGAGTTTCGTGCTCTTATTGAGGAGATCGCCATGCTCATGGGCTATGAGGCGCTGCGCGATCTTCCCCTGGAGGATGTAAAGGTCGAGACTCCGTTAGAGACCTGTATGACCCCTATGATCGCAGGCCGGAAGCTGGCAGTGGTTCCGATTCTGCGGGCGGGCCTTGGCATGGTAAACGGCATCCTGGCGCTGGTTCCCAGTGCAAAGGTAGGCCATATCGGTCTTTATCGGGATGAGGTAACACATGAGCCTCACGAGTATTACTGCAAGCTTCCAAGCCCCATCGAGGAACGTACCATCATTGTCACGGATCCCATGCTGGCCACCGGGGGATCTGCAGTCTCTGCCGTAGACTTTATCAAACAGCACGGCGGAAAAAAGATCAAATTCATGGCTATCATCGCAGCGCCTGAAGGCCTGGAGCGGCTTCATAAGGCCCATCCTGACATTCAGATCTATGTGGGACATTTAGACCGCTGTCTCAATGAAGATGCCTACATCTGCCCTGGTCTGGGCGACGCAGGTGACCGGATCTTCGGCACAAAGTAACTCAGGTCTGATACACTTTAGAATATAAAAAACCTCCTCCGGCCCCATGGTTTTCCACGGATTCGGAGGAGGTTTTTTATATGCATTTATCTGCGTACGGAAGGTTTATTTTACCACCTTTACAGTGCTGCTGCCTGCGGTGCTCTTCTTTGCTCTTGTTCTCTTTGGCTTTGGAGCTGGCTCTTCCGGCTTGGATTCTTCCGTCACGGATGCGTCATCTCTGTTTTCCTTCACAATGATATTTTCCTGGTTCTTGAAAATAGAATTGGCCGGAACACAGCCTCTTACGCTGGAAAGAGGGTATACCACCGTGTTTTTGCCGATCACCGTGCCTGGGTTTAATACGCTGTTGCACCCAATCTCAACACCGTCGCCCGCAACAGCGCCGAACTTCTTAAAGCCGGTGGTTACATCACCGTCTTCTGCGTGAACCTTTACAAGACTCTTGTCAGACTTAACGTTGGAGGTGACAGCCCCTGCGCCCATATGAGCCTTGTAGCCCAGAATGGAATCGCCTACATAGTTAAAGTGAGGAACCTGAACCTCATCAAACAGCAGAGCGTTTTTCAGCTCACAGGAGTTGCCTACAACAGCCTTTTCACCAATGATCACGTTGCCTCTTAAAAAAGCATTGTGGCGCACATTGGCACCTGCACATATGATCATGGGGCCTGTCATCATAATAGTCGGGGCAATCTTTGCAGTCTTGTGGATCCAGATGTCCTTACCGATCTTACGGTATTCATTTTCAGGAAGGAGGGGACCCAAAGAACGGATGAAATCGCCAATCTCCGGCAGTACCTCCCATGGATATACGTGATTGTCAAAGATTCTCTCTGCAATCGTATGACTCATGTCAAAAAGCTCTTTCATCTTCATTTCTTCCAATTTCATTGATCAGTTCTCCTTTTTTGTTTATAAAATACGGCAGCCGTGTCAAACAGCCCTTTCATATCATACTGGTTGTTCAGGCGGATCACATTTACTGTCCTTCCTGCCACAAAGCGTTCCAGCTTTTCCATATATTCATCTGAAGTGATGGAACCCTCTGCAACATAGGTCAGGCCTTTTTCCCAGCTGGCCGTAAGCTCCGGATTCAAAAGCTGGCGGATGGAATGGTCTACCACGTCATAGACCATCTCCCCAAGCAGTGACGGCGTGATCACCTGAGTCTTTCCATTTAAGGAAAGATACTGTATGCTTACCAGTTTCTTAAGAATCTCTGCACGGGTGGCGCTGGTACCGATGCCGCTGCCCTTGATCTGGGCACGCAGCTCCTCATCCTCGATAAGCTGGCCGGCATTTTCCATGGCCAGAATCATAGAACCGGAGGTATAGCGCTTGGGAGGAGATGTTTCCCCTTCCTTCACCCGCAGGTCCGCTACTGTAAGTATATCATTTTTTTTCAAATCTGCAAGCACCTGTAACAGTTCTGCTCTGTCAACTTTTGGGGATTCGGTATGATTTTGGTCCGAATCTCCCTCCTTTGCATCCTCAAAGGTTTCCTCCACCCCAGTTTTTTTGGCCAGATTCACATCTGCGATTTTCAGATATCCTGGTTCCGAAAGGACTTTAAAACCGGCAAAAAAATGCTCTTTCTTTCGTTCCAGTTCCAGAGAATACTTCTGATAGATCGCAGGGGGATAAAAAATGCTTAAAAACCGGCGGCATATCACCTGAAAGACTTTTTCCTGCAGGGAGGTAAGGGTTTTCAGGTTCCCAAGCCCCTGTCCTGTGGGGATGATGGCATAGTGATCCGTGATCTGCTTGTCATTAACATACCGTGTTTTTGAAAGCCCCTGGTATGCCGACGTCTGCATGATCTCCTGAACAAAGAGGGACATAGGAACATAACCCGATAAACCGCTGATATTTTTATGAATCTCCTTGGCCACTGCCGCTGACAGGACTCTGGCATCCGTTCGGGGATAGGTAACCATCTTTTTTTCATACAGCTCCTGGACAACCTTAAGGGTCTCATCCGGGCTGATCTTAAACATCCTGGAGCAGTCATTCTGAAGCTCTGCCAGATTATAAAGAAGGGGAGGATTTTTTGTCTCCTTCTTTTTCTCCTTGGAAATGACTCTGGCTGTAAGGGGCTCTTCTTCCCTTAAAAAAGCAATCAGTTCTTCGGCCCGCTCCCGTTCCTTAAAACCATTGTCTTTATAAAGATAAGGGGTTCCGAAATAACGGGAGCCCTCTGCGGCTTTCCACTCAGCTTCCAAAGGAATGATCCTGCCGTCCTTATCCGCTGCGTCAAAGGTACCAATCACCCGGTAAAAGGGGGTTTTTACAAAGCTGCGGATCTCCCGCTCCCTTCGTACTACCATCCCCAGCACACACGTCATAACACGGCCTACCGAAAGTACCGTAAATTTGGTTCCCAGGTAGTTAGACATGGCCGGCCCGTAACGCAGGGTCAGAACGCGGGAAAAGTTGATTCCCATCAGATAGTCCTCTTTGGCTCGCAGATAGGCAGAGGCGGACAGATTGTCATACTCTGATTCGTCCTTCGCTTCTTTGATCCCCCGCAGGATCTCCTCCTCCGTCTGCGAGTCGATCCACACCCGTTTCTGGCGCTTTCCTTTTACCCCGGCCATCTGGGCCACCAGACGGTAGATATACTCTCCTTCCCTACCGGAGTCAGTACAGACGTAAATCGTGTCCACTTCCGGTCGGTTTAACAGCCCCTTAACAACGGCAAACTGCTTTGCCACTCCGGGGATAACCTCGTATTTGAACTCCCTGGGCAAAAAAGGAAGGGTCTGAAGACTCCAGCGCTTGTACTTCATATCATATGCATCCGGATAACTCATGGTTACCAGATGACCCACACACCAGGTAACAATGGCGCTCTCCGATTCAATATAGCCGTCTCCCCGCCGTCCGCGGATTTTTAAAGCATCCGCAAATTGCTGGGCCACACTGGGCTTTTCCGCAATGTATAACGATTTTGACATCCCATCCCTCGTTTTTCTTTATTTGCTGCATTATCATGTAAGGGCATCTCGCAGAAAATACCGCAGACATATTTTATTAGTATACCATTAAATGGATGATATGGCAATGTTTGCGAAAAAATCTCATATATTTCGTATAACTATTCAGCCATGCGGCAATTTTTGTGGAAATATGTGCTGCCAACTGGCTTGCATAAGCATATTTTGGGACAAATTGATGTATGACGTACACACAATGATGCAAAAAGAATGCAGCGCATGAGGATTTATCTCATATTCTGCATTCTTTTTTTGCCGCGCTATGTCTGTCTGCTGCTTTCCTGAGTTTTTAATCCGGCTCCCGCTTACTCCATCTCCCGGTAAAACCGGTAAACCGTGGTAGTGTCGTACACCTCTCCCGCTTTGAGGATCGGGGACGGAAAATGCGGTTTATGGCAGGCATCTGGAAAATGCTGTGTCTCAAAACAGAAGGCGTGGCGCCCCTGGTAGTGAGCGCCTCCCTTTCCCGGAACGGGATCGTTTAAGAAGTTGGCTGTATAAAGCTGTATTCCCGGAAGATCCGTATACGTTTCCATCATACGGCCGCTTTTTGGATCTTTGGCTCTTGCCGCCAGAGAAAGGATGCCTGGATCATGATCCAGCACCCAGTTATGGTCATAGCCATGTCCCAGAATCAGAGCCTCATAGGGTTCATCAATATCCCGGCCCAGGGGTTTCATCTGTGTAAAGTCCATGGGCGTTCCCTCTACCGGCAGGATCTCTCCCGTGGGGATGGATACTTCATCTGCAGGAGTGAACCTTGAGGCAGCCAGCCACACCTCCTGATCCATCACAGAACCGCTGTCATGGCCAGCCAGATTAAAATAGCAGTGGTTGGTAAAATTGGCAACGGTGTCTTTATCACAGATCATACGGTAGCGGATCCGGATGCTGTCATCCTCTGTCAGTGTATAGCTGACCTGAATCGAGGCATTTCCAGGATAGCCCTGGTCTTTATCAGGGCTTTTTAAGGAGAAGGTTACGCAGCTGCCCTCGTCAGTCTCAGACGTCTCGCTTTCCCACAGCCTTCTGTGATACAGATCGGGGGCGCTGTGCAGGTTGTTGGGGCCGTTATTGGCCTCCAGCCTGTAATCAACTCCGTCAATCGTGATCACTGCCCCGCCGATCCGGTTGGCATTCCGGCCAATAATGGCTCCGAAATGGGGATTGTTGGACAGATAGCCTTCCAGGTTATCGTAACCCAGGATCACATCAGCCATCTTTCCATGCCTGTCAGGCACATTCATCGTAACCCAGGTGCCTCCCAGGGTGATAAAGTCCGCGCTGACGCCGTGATGATTGGTCAGTGTATACTTATAAACGTTTTCGCCTGAAGGCATGACGCCAAATACATTTTTGCTGATTGCCATAATATGTTTTACCCCTTCCATGAATGCAGAATGCCCTGGGCCTTCTGCCTATTTTGCTTCAATATAGCCTTTGGCGGCCAAAAACTCTGCACAGAGCACAGCTCCGCCTGCCGCTCCGCGTACAGTGTTGTGGGAAAGCCCAACGAACTTATAATCGTAAAGAGTATCTTCTCTCAGACGGCCCACAGAGATCCCCATGCCGTGTTCAAAATCTACGTCCAGACTTACCTGAGGACGGTTATCTTCTTCCATGTACTGAATAAACTGCTTGGGAGCGCTTGGAAGGCCCAGCTCCTGGGGAAGCCCCTTAAAGCTTACCAGCTTATCAATCAGCTGTTCCCTGGATGCTTTTTTCTTAAATCTTACAAAAACGGCGGCTGTATGGCCGTTTAATACCGGCACACGCAGGCACTGGCAGGTGATGAGGGGAGCTTCCGCCTTTACAATCACGCCGTTTTCAATATGGCCCCAGATGCGCAGCGGTTCCTGTTCGCTCTTTTCTTCCTCTCCGCCGATGTAGGGGATTAAGTTCCCTTCCATCTCCGGCCAGTCTTTGAAGGTCTTGCCGGCTCCGGAAATGGCCTGATATGTAGTAGCTACTACCTCGTAAGGCTCAAATTCTTTCCAGGCAGTCAGCACGGGAGCGTAGCTCTGGATGGAGCAGTTAGGCTTAACGGCGATGAAGCCTCTCTTGGTGCCAAGGCGTTTTTTCTGGTATGGAATCACCTCAAAATGCTCCGGGTTTATCTCCGGGATCACCATGGGAACGTCCGGTGTCCAGCGGTGGGCGCTGTTGTTGGAAACCACAGGAGTCTCCGTTTTTGCGTAAGCCTCCTCAATGGCCTTGATCTCATCCTTTGTCATATCCACTGCGCTGAATACAAAATCAACACCGGCAGCTACCTTTTCTACCTCGTTTACATTCATTACAACCAGCTGCTTAACCGCCTCAGGCATAGGAGTTGCCATCTTCCAGCGGCTGCCTACGGCCTCCTCGTATGTCTTTCCAGCTGATCTTGGGCTGGCTGCCACGGTCACTACCTCAAACCACGGATGATTCTCCAAGAGGGAAATAAATCTCTGTCCTACCATACCTGTTGCGCCTAATATGCCGACTCTTAATTTCTTTTCCATGTCTCGCTCTCCTCATCTTCTCTTTTTCACGCTTTATACGGAGATATTTACCTGCCATTCTCCATACTTAAACCGCTGCCTTTTATCCTATACCAAAGCAGAAAAAAATGCAAGAAGAAATTCGCCTTTTGCGTACATTTGTTTTTCCTGCACGCACATCCATAAAAATCTGTACATCATTCAGGTAAATTTTCAGGCCCTCTTATTTTTTCGTGCCTTTGGCATCCCGTTTGGTGATCCGCATACCGCTTAAGCTGATCTCACGATCCTTATAGGAAATGGAATACGGTTCTTCCCCCAGAAGATAGATCTGTTCCAACTCCTCGTTCTTGGAAAGCCTGATGCCGCGGACGCCGCGGGAGGCTTTTTTAAGCAGGGAAATCTCATCTAATGGAAAACGGAGGAAATATCCTCCTGTGGTCTGTAAAACGACCGTAGCCTCCTGTTTTTCTGTCAGGATCACAGCCTGCACTTCATCGCCCTCCTGAAGCTTGGTCGCAGCTACCATCCGGTTGTTTGTCTCAAATTCCTCTCCCGACACCTGCTTTACCATGGCAAGCCGGGTTGCAAATACCAGCCTTTTTCCCTTTAATGCCTGCGCACAGGTCAAAAGACAGATCCGGTCATTTCTTCCATCGTATTTACTGAGATTTTCCACAGGTACCCCCTTATCCCTGAGCTTGCCGGAAGGGATATCGGAGGCCTTGATCTGATGCAGAATCCCGCCTGCGGTAAAGAGGCAGATCTTGTCCGTGTTCAGACAGCGCTGTACATACACCTGCTCGGTGTCAACCGTCTCCTGATTGCGTTCATAGGTGGTCTTGTCAAGCAGTTTGCAGTAGCCGAAACGGTCCATTACAAAGACGACCTCCTGAACGGGAACGGCATTTTCAACATAGACGGCTTCAGGGCCATCCTCGATCAGGGTACGTCTTTGAAGAGCAAATTCCTCCTTGATGGAAGCCAGATCGTCCTTAATCACCTGATTCATGTTGGCTCTGCTGCTTAATATCTTCTGATAGGAGGCAATCTTTTTTAAGGTCTCCCTGTGATCCTTTTCCAGGGCCAGAATTTCCAGTCCGATCAGCTTATAAAGACGCATTTCCAGGATCGCAGAGGCCTGACGTTCGGTAAAATGCAGTTTTTTTGCATCCTCCTCAAAACCCGGCATACGGAAATGGATGTTTGATACATCTCCGGCAGTCAGGCAGGCCTTCGCATCCTTTAAACTCTTTGACCCCCTTAAAATGGCGATGATCAGATCGATGCAGTCGCAGGCGGCAATCAGGCCTTCCTGAATCTCCTTCTTTTCCAGTTCCTTTTCCAGGAGTACATTGTATTTGCGCTCCGTATTCTGATACTGAAATTCCATGAAGCTGCGCAGGATTCCCTTTAAGCTCAGGGTTTCCGGCCGGCCATCCGCAATCGCCAGCATATTAACGCCAAATGTATCCTCCAGCTTTGTTTTCTTATATAAAATGTTCTTGATCCGGTCAATATCCGCATCCTTGCGCAGTTCCAGCACAATACGGATGCCGTCCTTGTTGGACTGATTGGAAATGTCTACCACATCCGTTAATTTCTTGGACTCCAGCCGCCACCACACATCCACCAGAAACTTATTGATCCCTGCGCCGATCATGGTGTAGGGGATTTCCGTAATGATCAGCTTATCCTTATCTGCCTTGCGCTTGCCAAGCTCCACCTCAAAGCGGCCTCTCAGCTTGATTTTTCCCGCACCGCTTTCATAGATATCCGGCAGTTCGCTTTTGTTGGCAATGATGCCGCCGGTGGGAAAATCCGGGCCAGGCAGATATTCCATCAATTCTGCCGTGGTGGCGGCCGGATTGTCAATATAAGCACGTACCACATCCACCACCTCTCCCAGGTTATGAGTGGGGATGCTGGTGCTCATACCAACTGCGATTCCCTCTGCACCGTTAACCAGAAGGTTCGGCACCCGTACCGGAAGAACCTCCGGCTCTTTTTCCGTTTCATCATAGTTCGGCACAAAACTGACTGTTTTGTCCAGATCCTTTAAATAAACCTCCTGGGCAAATTTCTCCAGTCTGGCCTCAGTATAACGCATGGCTGCGGCCCCGTCTCCCTCGATGGAACCAAAGTTGCCGTGGCCGTCTACCAAGGCCATGCCCTTTTTAAATTCCTGGCTCATGACCACCAGCGTATCGTAGATAGAGCTGTCTCCGTGGGGATGGTATTTACCCATGGTATCGCCTACGATACGCGCCGATTTTCTGTGGGGCTTGTCATGGTCTAAATGCAGCTGGCTCATATCGTAGAGAACCCGGCGCTGAACCGGCTTTAAGCCGTCTCTGGCATCGGGAATCGCTCTCGCTGTGATGACGCTCATGGAGTAATTCATGTAGCTGCGCTGCATTTCTTCGCTGTATTCTGTCCGTAATATCTTTTCTGCCATTTCGTCCTCTCCTGTTATGCGTCGATCTCCGCTTCGTCAGCGTGTTCATAGATAAACTGGCGGCGGGGGCCTACCTCACTGCCCATCAGCATCTCCGTCACCTCAGAAGCCATTCTGGCATCCTCGATCTCTACCCGTTTTAATACCCTCCGTTCCGGGTCAAGGGTGGTTTCCCAGAGCTGCTCAGCATCCATCTCGCCCAGACCCTTGTAGCGCTGCAGGGTAAAATCGCCCTTGTGGCTTCTGCGGTAACGCTCCAGCTCCTTCTCATCATAAAGATACTCTTCCTGCCCCTTTTTAGGGATCACCTTAAACAGCGGCGGCATGGCGATATACACATGGCCGTCGTAGATCAGCTCCGGCATAAAGCGATATAAAAATGTGAGAAGCAGGGTATCAATGTGGCTGCCGTCCACATCCGCATCGGTCATGAGGATGATCTTGTCGTAGCGAAGCTTTGTGATGTCAAAATCATTTCCATAGCCCTCAGAAAATCCGCAGCCGAAGGAATTGATCATGGTCTTGATTTCCGCATTTGCCAGCACCTTGTCCATGGAGGCTTTTTCCACATTTAAGATCTTTCCGCGAATGGGAAGAATGGCCTGATACTGACGGTTTCTGGCCGTCTTTGCGGAGCCGCCGGCGGAATCTCCCTCTACAATGAAGATTTCGCATTTGGAGGCATCCCGGCTTTCGCAGTTAGCCAGCTTTCCGTTGCTGTCAAAGGAAAAACGGGATTTGGTCAGCATATTGGTCTTGGCCTTTTCCTCAGCCCGACGGATCTTAGCGGATTTTTCCGCACAGCCAATGATTCCCTTTAAGACCTCTACATTCCGGTCAAAATACAGCTGGAGTTCGTCTCCCGCTGCCGTAAATACTGCCTTGGTGGCGTCGGCGCTGGCCAGTTTCGTCTTGGTCTGCCCCTCGAAAATGGGATCGGGATGTTTGACGGCGATCACAGCCGTCATGCCGTTTCGGGTATCAGCCCCGGTAAAGTTGGGATCCTTATCCTTTAAAATACCAAGTTCCCTGGCATAGGAGTTGATAAGAGCCGTAAAACGCGTCTTAAAGCCTGCCAGATGAGTGCCGCCTTCCTGGGTAAAGATATTGTTGCAGAAACCAAGGATATTCTCCTCAAAGGTGTCCACAAACTGGATGGCTGCCTCTACCTCTACCCGATCCACGCTGCCTTTAAAATAAATCGGCTCATGAACCGGTGTTTTCCCGGAATTTAACTCCCGCACATAGGCGATGATGCCGTCCGGCTCATGATACGTGACGGACTCTTCCTCGCCGTTTCTGTGGTTTTCATAAAAAATCGTCAGATTGGGATTTAAGTAGGCAGTCTCATGGAGACGGCTCTTTAACCAGTCTGCCTTAAAGCGGGTCTTTTCAAAGATCTCGCCGTCCGGCAGGAAATTGATCTGGGTACCGGTTTCACGGCTTTTGCCTGTCACGGGAAGAAGCCCCTTTTCCAGAGCCACAACCGGAAGTCCCTTTTCATATGCGTCATGATAGATTAGGCCGCCCCGGCTGATCTTTACATCCATATATTCGGAAAGAGCGTTTACCACAGAAGATCCTACGCCGTGAAGGCCGCCGCTGGTTTTATATGCCTCATTGTCGAATTTTCCTCCTGCATGAAGCGTGGAAAGCACTACCCTGGCTGCGGAAACGCCTTTTTTATGCATCTCTACAGGTATGCCGCGTCCGTTGTCCTTTACGGTACAGGAACCATCTTTTTCCAGTTTCACCCAGATCTTAGAGCAGAAACCGGCCAGATGTTCATCTACCGCATTGTCAACGATCTCATAGATCAAATGGTTCAGTCCCTTGGTTCCAACGCCGCCTATGTACATACCCGGACGCTTGCGGACGGCTTCTAAGCCCTCTAAGACGGTGATGCTGTCCGCATTATATTGTTCTGTTGCCATTCTATTCCTCCATAGTCGCGAAGCACGCCCCTTAAAGCTAAGGAGCGTGTCGGTTTATCTCATAGTATTAAAACATATTTAATAAAATATTTCAAGCGTCTCCCTCAATCCCAAGTTTCTTTTCCAGCTCCTCGATCAGGCGCGACAGCTCCGGCCCCGGAGGGTCACCGGTAAAGTCAAGATGGGATAAAAGCTCTAAAATCCGATCCGGCCGACCTCCGATCACAAGGTCTAAATCCATGGCCAGGATGTCTTTTTCCGGATAGGGAAACTCGTTTTTCACAGCCTGGAAACGGGCTTTATAAAGATGTTTCGGATACATGGAATTCTCCTTTTATGAAACGTGAAAGCGTGCAACGAATAGGATTCCTCATTCTCAGCAGATTATGCAGAGCCGCGCGCCAAAAAGATCCTGTGGAAGATGTTATAAGCAGCTGTAAAAAATTTGAAAAACAGGCTTGCAAAAATCGTATAGTGCTGGTATAATGATTTCATCGCGCAGATGTAGTTCATCGGTAGAATATCAGCTTCCCAAGCTGAGGAGGCGGGTTCGATTCCCGTCATCTGCTTTACACCCTTGGCAGGGAGAAACCTTGTATTTATCAGAAAAACTTGGTAAATACAAGGTTTTTTCTTTATTTACACTTATTTTTATGTAACTGCAGAAATTATTTTTCCCCTTTTTACAGCCTAAATGTATCAAAGTATCACACGAATATCACACGATTTTAGTATCCATTAGTATCGCCGTAAGATGTGCCGTATAATTTCAGGAGGCCCCAAACGGCCTCCTTTAATACTGCCTCCTGCCATGCTATCTTTTACACATTAAACGAGTGATATCCCTCCGGCCATATCCTCTTTCCAGATTTTTTGCTTTAAAAGCGGCCGCCAAAACGCTCCGCAATCCTCCCCTCTCTGTAAGCTTTTAATAACTGCTCCAGATCCCCGATCTTTTCCTTCAGCTGCTGGCCGGTATCGGTATCTCCCACCAGCTTGCGGCTGGCCGTGCGCTTTACGATGATATCATCGGAATAAATGTCGCTTTCCTGCTCAATGGCGGCCGATCGGGATTCAAAGGGCTCATGAGCAGCCAGAATAAAACCATAAGAATTGTAGATCAGGGTATATCCTGCGATTCCCGTTTCCTTTTGATAGGCCTTGGAAAAGCCTCCGTCGATCACCAGTACCTTACCGCCGCATTTAATGGGATTTTCACCATTTTTAGATTTTACTGGCATATGTCCGTTGATAATGTGACTGTCCTCTCCCTGAAGTCCAAATTCAGCGAGAATCATATCCGCTGTTTTTTCATCCTCAAGATACCGGTAATAGGAGTTCTTTTTTTCTGTGTGGCTCTCCCTGTCAGCTAAAAAATACCGCTCAAAGGTAGCCATCTTATCCTTTCCGAAAAGAGGAGAATGCTCTCCCAGCCATATGTACCACATCAGATCCCGGCCCTTTTTCCTCTCTGCGGCATCCTCTGCCAGAAACCCTCTCCGTATATAGCTTTCCAGCACATCATATAGTTGACGTCCCTTACAGAGCTCTCCGCAGATCTTAACCTCCTTTAAGCTGCCGTCCTCACAGAGAGGCATACAGCCATGGTAAAGAAGATTTTTGTTATACACTTTATACAGACTGCCTTTGGACAAAAGAAAACGCATATGCTGCTGAAGCTTTTCACAGTTTAAAAACGCCTGCTCCAACCGTTTCATAATAGCCGTTTCTTCTGCCGACAGGCGGTAAGGATCCGCTGGATCCACGGTTGGAAAATACATATCCTTCATGGTGTACTGTTTTCCATCCAGCACAATGGTTCCATTTTCATAATTGATCCGATGGAGAAGCAGCCGGCTCTCCAGATTAAACTCCGGATGTTCTCTGATCAGCTGCCCTTCCACTTTAAACTGAATGACGGAAATCGCCTTGTGCATACGCAGATTCAGTTCTTTTTCTCCGGGACTGCAGGGATGGCTCCCTTTTAAGGCAAAGCAGGAACAGGGATCTTCGCCATACGTCTCCAGGGCAAAGGTAGCCAGAGGCAGCAGGTTGATCCCATAGCCGTCCTCTAAAATATCCAGATTACCGTATCTGGCACAGATACGGATCACATTAGCGATGCAGCCGGGCTGTCCCGCGGCCGCTCCCATCCACAGCACATCATGGTTGCCCCACTGGATATCCAGTGAATGATATTCCATCAGCTTATCCATGATTTTATGCGGGCCAGGCCCCCGATCATAGATATCCCCAAGGATGTGCAGGTGATCCACCACCAGTCTTTGAATCAGTTCGCAGAGAGCGACAATGAATTCTCCGGCCCGGCCCACCCGTATAATGGTAGCTACAATCGCATTGTAATAGGATTCTTTATCCCGGATATCCGCCTTTTCTGTCATAAGTTCCTCGATCACATAGGCAAATTCCGGCGGAAGGGCCTTTCGCACCTTGGAACGGGTGTATTTGCTGCCGGAACGCTTGCTGACCTCGATCAGGCGGTACAGAGTAATTTTATACCAGTCCTCTTTGTTAGCCGTATGTTCCAGAATCTGGGTCATTTTTTCTCGTGGATAATAGATCAGGGTGGCAAGGCTCCTTTTATCCTCCCGGCACAGGGTATTGCCGAATACATCGTTTACCTTGCGCCGCACGGCTCCGGAGCCGTTTTTAAGCACATGGGAAAAAGCCTCCCACTCCCCGTGGATATCCGTAAGAAAATGCTCCGTTGCTTTCGGCAGGTTCAGTATGGCTTCCAGATTGATTACTTCTGTGGATGCCGCGGCCACAGTGGGATAAAGCTCTGCCAGCCGTTCTAGATATCGTGTTTTAAGATCCTCCATGTATGCTCTCCTTATTTAATACGCTCTCCTATGATTCCTGGCGTTCCACAAATGTACCCGCTCCCGGATCGATGTGGTCCAACAGTCGGTAGTCATCGGTTCTTGGCGAAAGATTCTTCCTTTTAAGCCGTCTGCAGATGTAGTTGGATACAAGTCGGTAAATTACGGCAAACGCCGGAACGGCAATGATCATTCCCACAAACCCGAAAAGTCCGCCAAACAAGAGGATGGAAAAAAGAACCCAGAAGCTTGGAAGGCCGGTAGAGTCTCCCAGAATCTTTGGCCCAAGAATATTTCCGTCAAACTGCTGGAGCACCAGTACAAAAATCAGGAAGTACAGACATTTCAGCGGGCTTACCAGCAGAATGAGAAAGGCGCTGGGAATCGCGCCGAAAAAAGGCCCGAAAAAGGGGATTACATTGGTAACGCCGATAATCACGCTGATCAGGAGCACATACGGCATATTTAAAAACCTCATGCCGAAAAAACAGAGAATTCCGATGATAAGGGAGTCCAAAAGCTTGCCGGTAATAAAGCCGCCGAATACACGGTGGACGAAACGGATCTCATTTACAATACGGTTTGCTGTCTTTACCTGAAACAGCCCGTAGATAATCTTTTTAGACTGCGCACAAAGAGTTCCTTTGAGGTTCAGAAAATAGATCATAACGATCAGACCGATCAGTATATTTTTTACCACTGTCACAATATTGATCACACCGGTGGAAACGCGGTCAATGATAAGATATATGCTGGGCACCAGGTCTGTGGTCATCCAGGTCTGAAATTTCATCACCGCTTCGTTAAAATGAGGCATGATCGCCTGTTCCAGAGATGGATTGTCCTGGAGCAGTTTGGAAAGCCACAGCGTCAGGTTATTGATATAAACGGTAAGGCTGTCCTGAAATCCCAGGATACTGTCCAGTATCTGAGGAATAATCATCCAGAACAAACCGGAGACAACAAATATAAGAAGGAGCAGGCTTACCAGAGTGGCAGCCATCTTCCCTATACGGTTCCTGACCTTCTGGACCTTAAACAGCCTTACAGTCTTTTTGCAGACAAGGGAATAGGTAAAATTATAGATAGGAAGCATCAGGTAGGCCAAAACGCCTCCATAGATAATAGGCATCAGAATCTTGATGATCATACCAATCACTCCGAAGATATCCGAAGCCTTTGACAGAGCAAAAGCAAAAAGGACGCTGCAGGCAATGACTGCCAGCGCTGTGAGGCCCCAGTTGATATACAACCGGAATCTTTGGTTTTTCATGTTTGTGTACTCCTGTGATATGTTTTAAAACAGTTCCGGCGTCAAAACCGAAAGCCTGTTTCTAAACAAGTATATCATGGTTCCCGTATTCTCACAATGCAGGGAAGGATTTTCATAAAAAGTTAATAATGCCATGAGTGTAACAGGCAAAGAATATGGTATAATGAATTTAAGAATGCAAGAATGTGTTCATCCCCATTGGGGAAAGCGCATCATTTGCGAAAGAAAGGATTTCCTTATGTCATACATCATAAAAATGGCCCTGGATATCAAAGCGGGGTTTGAACCGCCGGCCAATATGTCCTCTCCTATTGAAGCCTATTGTGCAGTCGGAACTATCGCCAGGGCTATGGGCCTTGAATGCCCGGAACGAAAAGACACTCTTTTTGAAATGCGTCAGGCATTAAGAGAGGCGATCGAGGGAAAGGAATTTCCCAGTACCAGGATCGAAAAAATCACACGGATCCTTATGAGCTTTATCCGAAATGAAGCTACCACAGACCAGATGATGGAATATACCCTATATGGGTATGAAAACGAAGGGGCCGGCCGCTGAACAAAGCTTTATGCGGCTGACCCCTTCTGCCGGGAATCCTTACCTGTCATTCCCGGCAGTTTCCATCTGACAGGTTACTGCCGTTTGGTGATTTTTTCATTTCGTATATACTCATATCCGCGCAGCATCCGCATCAGTTCCAGTGCGCTTCGGAAGGAAACAAATTTTCCTTTTTGGCAGGCTCCCTTCATACGTCCCTGCATACTGGAAAACTGACGCTGATGGATTTCAATCACTAAGGTTTCATATGCTTTTGCCGCTAATGACATAAATTTATCTATTTCCTGAATGTCCGAACACGTTTTCAGCGGAGCATATACCTGATTCAGCATCTGTTTTTCGTATGTTTTTCTCATATGCTCATCCAAAAACCGCATCTCGGTTGTTGCCATGGGTCTGGACAGCCTGGTGCATAAGATATCAATTTTCAGTGCCATATCCAGTATGCCGCAAAACGCTACTGGCTCCTTTAAATAAAAATTCACGATATTTCCGCTTAATTCCCCGCACCTGTTTTTAATACAAATGAGAAATACGCTCATACAGTTTGTGCTTGCCAGCGCCAGAAACTCACTCATTTCCATATTGTCACCTTATTTGTAGTCAAATGAATTTATTTTATCCCATACCGCACAATTTTGTTTAGGGTGTTTCCTGAATCCAGGCGCCGTTTCCATCAGTTGGGTATCCGTCAGGCGTTATTTCATTTATGTACAAAGATCCCAATGGGCGGCTGCTGGGATTTGTATATTCCCAATGCTTTGATGTTTGATTAAACGTCCAGGTCTGCTGCCTGTTGTCTGCCGTCAGATAATACCATATTCCGTCAATCTTCTGCCATCCAAGCATCATGGCACCATTAAGTGGGCTCAGATAATACCATCTGCCGTCGTTTTCATCATGGTGCCATCCCCTCATCATCCGTCCGAACCAGCCGTCATGTACATCTGACAGGAAATACCATTTTTCTGTACTCTCATCCAGGAACCAGCCGCTGTCCATAACGCCGTCACCGTCAAAATGATATGTATCTATCCGGGTATTTCCGTTGTATGTATAACGGATATTGGCCCAGCTGTCCTTTAAGCGTGTTCCGTTGTTTAACACAAATGCCCATTGATGTTCAGCCTGGTTAAAATGATCCCATCTTCCGTTGATCCCTTCCGAATAGGTACGGTAGCCATTTCCCGCACTGCTGCCTGGGCCAAAGCCTGCCGATCCGCGAAAACTGCCTGAATGGCCTCCTCCGGAGCCGCCGGATCCTCCATTGCTTCCCGGATGGTCGGTTCCCCCATTGTTATCCGGGGTATCCGTGCCGCCATTATTATCTGGAGTATCCGTTCCTCCATTATCATCTGGTATATCGGTTCCTCCATTGCTGACACGGTTCACTACAACCTCAAGGGCGTTAAAAGCGTCCTCCAGTTCATCCACAGAAGGCCTTGGAAGCCGATTGAGCACTTCAACCGCCTCCGTCACTGCCTGAGTCAGAGCCTCTTTATCTTCATCACTTACAGATCCGTTGTTCTTTAAGGCGTTTGCCGTATTGATCTCCTGCTGCAGCTTTTCCTTTGCTTCCTGCCATAAGGTATCATCTTCCGGCTCATAAACAGCATATAATTCCAGATCCTGTTCCACAGACTCCGAGGTATCATACATACGTCCTCCTGCCGGACGCTTTGACAGACCGGCAAACTCATATATGATACCGGTGGCCGAATCCCTATAGCCTTCGTGAATGTCCAGAGCCATGTAATCTGCGGAGTCATTGAGAGACTGACCGTCTTTTACCCTGAAGGTATGAACCTGTCCCCTGCTGGTGTCTATGACAGTTACATCATAGGCTTTGTAATAGCTGAATACCAGCGTATCACCAACATTGGCTTCAAAAGCAAAACTTCCGGTAAATGTGCCGGTTTCATTTGGATCTGGTGTAAGCTCTACTTCCTCACAGGCTGCACTGCCTTCTTCCTCTCCAAAATGAATCTTCCATAACCGGTATTCCATATTGCCCAGAATACTGGTATCCAGTTTTCCTAAGACTTTTATTCCAGGTGTCCGATCCGCCCCCTCTGCCAACGGTTTGTTGATGCCGTCTGCTTTACGCGAAAGCCCTATATCCAGACTCCACGGTATTTTCACATTGTCTGCGTCATTCAGTTCCTGCTTCACCGCCTCCGAAGCAGATGCCACCGGAGCATGGCGGTTAAACTTCACTGTGTAAGCTATGCGCGTTCCATTTGCAAGGGCGATTCTGTCCTGTTCGTTGTCAATCAGATGTTCTGTCAGCTCCTGAAGCGTTTCATCTGATTTATCCAGAGCAAATACGCCATTTTTAGGTGAATAATCCACAGATGCATTAGATGAGGTGGCGATTGAAGAGGGCCTATATACTGCCTGTATGATCACATCGCCCTCCGTCATTTGAACCGCCTGATTTCTTCTGGTTGGATATGAAATATCCAAAGTTCCAATCTGCACTTCCCACTTCTCAAATGGGTTCCCCAGGTGATTCGTGTTTTCTGCGGAAATATAGATCTCATCTCCTGCTTTTACCTGAACTTTCTCTGCATACGCATCAATATCCAGCGCTTCTCCGTTTCTCATAACAGACTCCACATAGCCTCCGTTTATGGCCTGAAAGGTATACGTGCGTTCCTGCGCTGAAGAATCGGCTACCATTACCTGGCTTCCGTTTAACAGACGATCTGACGGTGCGTCAGCATTATCTGCCGGTTTCGCTACTACTGTGTAGGACGAATTGGGCTCAAGCTTTATAAGCTGTGCTGTCAGCGGACTGCCTGATGGGCTTACCCAGCCGTCCTCACTTCCATCCTGACTGATAACATTTCCATCCATATCAAGAACTGCGTATACTGTATTGACCGCCGCAGGACGGATCACAATCTTCTTTCTGCCCTCTGTTTCGTCATCTGCCGTTGAATAGTTTTTCCCAAGAGCGGGAACGGTCACCCGGGCAGGCTGACTGATAAGGGACGGATCTATCGTATCGGTCAGTATATCTCCCACAATCGGAGCTGCACTTTCTGCCATTTCGTATACATAATAGCTGTCGCAAGGGAAAAGCCCTTCAAAGCGCCAATGGCCAAGCTGCTCTCCTGTCATGACTGCTATAATATGTCCTTCTCTGTCTGTGAGAGCGTACTTGCGGGCTCCATTAGCTCCGCTTATCTGGATCTGTCCCATGCCGTCATTCCCGATGCTTCCAGTTCCGTCCGGGATACACAGGATGCCATCATCCCCTCCCACAGGGGCAAAACGCGCTCTGTATGTCTGGTCTGACAGTATCTGCATATCGGAATCTGTGATCCTGCTGCCGTTTTCATCAAACCAGCCGATAAACATATAATTGCTGTCCGGCATAACCTGGGGCAGTGAAATCCGGGCCCATTGGGTACCCTTTGCGATGTGTACTCTCCTGGTTCCTGAGATAGTGCCATGGTTTCCGCTTTCAAAGCTGATATCACACCACTGTCCTGGATCCTCTGTGAAATCCGCATAAAGCTTTAGATTTCCCGTCAACTCTACCGCTGCATTCAGCGCGTCCCCAACTTTACCTGTGCCGGAGGAATTGGCCTTATACCAGCCGTTAAATATGTAATGTTCTTCTGGAGAAGGAGTGATCCCGTCTGTAAGCTCATCTATGGAGTGAACGCCCAAACGGAAGGAACGGGGGCTGCTGTCCCCTGACAGATTTCCATGTTCGCTGCTGTAGTAGTTTACCCTGCTCCACTGAGTTGTGTCATTCAGATCTTCATTATAGGTGATTGTGACAGTGCCGCCTGTTAAATCTGTCTTAAAATCCAGTGTAGACGCCGTCTGATCCAGGCTGATATCAGTGAAATTTCCATCCCATTCAATATTAGGCGGATAGGTATATCCTGCTTTGCGCTCCACAGGTATAGTCACCGTTTCGGCTGGAGATACTTCCCGTACTTCCGGTTCAGCCAGAATATTGTTATGGTTATCAATCCGATGAATCGTTACACGGGTTACATAGGAAGGATCCATATCGTAGGTATATACTACCGTTACCGGCTGATTAGGCATTTTCCCCGTGAAATTTTTCTGGGTGTCAAATGTACAGCCTGCGGTCCGCGCAGAATAAATTCCTCTTCCCGGAAGATCATCTGTATCTCCGCTTCCCGCTTTTATCTGTGCTCCTGAAAGCGTATATGCCTCAAGCTGCATTGGTGCTGCGGATATCTGCGACTCCGCGGGATAGAGGTGACTTTCCGGGGAATGGATTGCACGGCCCTGTCTGTCCACATATTCCACACGCAGGGCAAACTTTTTGGAGGGATCCGGCTCATATCTGAATGCTGCTGTCAGATCATCGTTCGGCATATTTCCACGGACAGATCGCGTAGATGTATTGAGAGTTGCGGATTCTTCCAGAGTGCCATGGCCGGAGGCATCGTCAAAGCGGCGCACTTTATTATTTTTAATCAGTATGGACGCAATCTTATACCCCGGTATGTTTCTCTTATAGGTTGCAGAAACTGCCGTATCCGCCGTCACTCTGTCCGTCCAGCTTCCGTTATTGAAAAATTCATAGATCTGGCTGTCTCCTATATCAGCCCATGCGCCTGGATCCGTTCCGTCTGTATTGGAATTTCTGGCTGGATTCAGATCCCGGTAATGCATGACAGTAAATGTAAACTGGCTGGATGTATCTCCCTTCCAGCGGGCCTCATATGTTGTAGATGAACGGTACGGAAATCCATAGGGGAGATATGCCATCTTGTTTCCATCTTCATTGTACCAGCCGTCGAATACATATCCTGGCCAGTGCAGATCCGAATCAAACGCAGGCAGTACCGGTCGGTCGCCGGAACCCAGGTTTTCGACGGCGATTCCATTAAAATCTCCAGATTCTGTCAGCGGATGTCCCGCCTGACCTGTGGCATAGGTAATTCTGTTTTCTGTTCTTGGCACATTTTTGTAGTTGGAATGTGACAGATCCGGTCCTTCCTGGGGATCAAAACGTATTTCTGCCGGATCTCCATAATCCAGCGCATATACGGACGCAGGCGGCGCGGCCATGGTAAAAACCATGGCGGTCGCCAAAAGCTGCGTCAAATATGCCTTTATCTTATTTGTCCGTTTCATAAAACCTCCTACTGCTCTTTTAAGGCCCCGTCAGCTCCGACCAGATACCCGTCCGGCGTCATCTCATTGCTGTACATGGAACCAAGCGGCCTTTGCCGGTTCTGCATATAAACCCATTTTTCGGAGCTGTAATCATATGAGTATGTTGCTGTAGTATTACTTGGTGTGAAGAAGTACCATTTCCCTTCAATTTTCTTCCATCCCACTGCCATCTGGCCTGTAGCCGGATCCAGATAATACCAGTGCTTATCCGCCTCATCATAATGCCAGCCTGTTTTCATTTTTCCCAGCCAGCCGTCTTTCACTGTGTTGCAGTAATACCAGTTCATATGCTCGTCTCTGAACCAGCCGTAATCCATGATTCCGCTTGAATTAAAGTGATACCAGCCGCTCTGATTTACATTGTTGTTGGCATAATCCAGCTTTGCCCATATACCGGTTAAACGTATCCCGCCGTTTAGAACAAACGCCCATTTATCATTGTTTTGATCCAGCAGTACCCAATTTCCGTTTGTTCCGACCTCATAGCTTTTGCTCGTTTCTGCTATATAAGGGGCAGGAACCGAAACCGGTCCAGATCCGACTGTTTTTGATCCCCCTCCGGATCCTCCTTTTGAACTGCCGGATCCTCCATGGCTTCCGCTGCCCCAGCCATCGCCGCCGGATGTACCTCCACTGTTTCCGCCGTTCTGGATCTTGTTATAATGGTCATACCGCTCTTTCAGGATCTTATCAAACGGCTCACAAATTGCGTTTAGATTATCCAGCGCTTCCTGAAGCTCCTCAAGGGTGGCCCCAGGGCCTGTCTTGTCAAACACATCCATTGCTTTTTCAACGGCTTCTTTTATCTTTTCTGTTTCCTTCAATGTCAGAAAATAATCATCAGATTTTCCTACCGCTTCCTTGATCGCATCCTCCAGCTGCTTTCGGATATCATTGATTTCACTGCGGTTATCATCATAAAATGCATATACATAGGTCTTTCTTTTGATTTTCCTGTCTGGTTCAAAGTCTTTCAGGCGGTCTTGCCGATAACTCCATCCAACATAGTTAAATTCTATCCCTTCATGATCGACAAATGTGTCCGTCGGTGTCTCTACCTGGCCATATTCAAAAGAATATGTTCCATCTCCCGGCGCCTCACCCCGACGTACCTTAAAATGATATTTGTATCTGGGGTTTTCTTTATTATTGATGAAATAAACCCTGTATGCCTTTGAATATACGAGAACATACCGCATACCTGCCTGGGCTGTGAATGAGAAGAGCCCTCCTGTCGTCTCCGGATCGTCAGACATATCTACCAGGTCTACTGTCATATCTGAGCTGTCCGGATCCTCAGAGATGGAAAACAGCTGATAATCCATCATATCCACGTGTTCTTTATCCAGCTGTACATATGTATTAAATGATGCATCCGATGGCGAGGCAACTCCGGTTTTTCGGCCATTCACATACCGTTCAATATCTACATTTAATCCCCAGGCTCCCTGATATGCTGACTCATGATCTCTGTCATAATAAGATGACTGTTTCACTGCATTGGACTCAGTAGCCCTGACGGTGTTTTTCCTGTATACCACTTTATATGTCACATCTGCATGGTTCACATCCATAAGAACCCGATCCTCATCGGTTGTAAGTTCTTCCTCTAAGTCTCCAATTTCATTTGGATCCAAAGCCATCTCGTATTTATTTCCTCCCCGCACCTCATCTATAACAGATGCGTTGCTGGGCGTTGCTGTTCTTTGCTCATAATAAGCGGTCATCACCACATTGGTATCCGGCATGGTAAACGTCACATCTGAATGGGGTATGGTTTCCTCCATTCCAGGCACTGTACCAATGGTTATCTTCCAGTAAAGGAAACGCCGACCATTTCCATCCATATCCTCAGCGTGGAGCGCTACCTCATCGCCTTTGTGAACCTGATCATATCTGGGTGTATCTAATTCCTCTCCGTTAACTGAATGAACCAGGCCATTGACTGCCTCCGCTACATAACCAGGTATATCCAGCTCTCCTCCCGGATCGGTACTTATGCAGGTTCCGTCTTCCCGTTTACTTTCCGCTGTAATATCTGAAACACCATGTGGTCTTGCTACCACTACATATTCTTCATTATAGTTCAGACCTGAGAAGGAAATACCTGCAGGCTGACTTTCCCTGACGGACTGCCAGCCTCCCGTTCCTGTCTCAGGAGCCATGACCACGTTTCCGTCCTTATCCAAAAGAGCATAATCAGAGTCAGTATCAGCGGGCTTAATGACAAGAACGGTCTTTCCTTCATTCTCCTCATCATAAAGTATCTGGTAATTCGTCTCCACAACAGGAACTAATATTTCCGCAGGATCGCTTATAATTCCGGTTACACTGTCAATGGGCTGCCCTGGCTGCGCCTGTGTTGTCCCGGCTGCTTCATATACAAGATACCGCGTTCCTGGATACAGATCTTCAAAATATACCCGTCCGGATATATTTCCCCTCGCAATCTCTAAAATATTGCCGTCCAAATCTGTGATGATATACTGATATCCCCGGATCGTTCCATAGGCAGTCACTTTCCCCTTTCCCTGGGTATCAATTCCGGCCGAAGCATCCGGCACTGTCACATCCGTTCCAAAAACAGCAGGGTCGGGATAGAATCGTATCGTATAGACAGCTCCGTCTGTAAGGCGGTTTTCATTCTCCATTGGCGTATTTTCGTGATACCATCCATCCGTCAGGTAGTTAATTTCAGCTGTATAAGAAGGCAGATCGCCGGCAATTTCACCCCAGGTATGGTCGTATGGGATATGGAGGCTGGATACCTCTCCGTCATCAAGGGAGCCATGCTCTCCTGATGCAAACTTAATATTGATCCACTGATTTGGATCCTCACCAAAGTATGCAACTACTGTGACAGAATCGGTAAAACGGCTGTCGGCTGTAAGCAGTTTCTCGTCTCCGTCCTTTATTCCGTTTTCGTTATAATCAATAAACCACCCTTCAAAGCGGTAATAGGGAGCAGCTGATGGTTCCGGCGCCAGTTTCCTGTTCAGTATATCATCCCAGGTATAGCTTTCTGAAGCCCCCTCGGCCGTTCCGTCATTTTTCAGGACAGACGTTCTATAAATGCCTGCTGAAAGCTCTGTCACGTCCGCAGATGTTTCATTTCCTCTGCGCAGGGTTCCATGCTCACCTGCTTTATAGGTCAGATCCGCCCACTTTGACCGATCTCTGCTGTATTTATAGGAAACAGACAGTCTGTCATTGGGCATGAAGCCGCTGAAACGATTCTCACCGTCAAAGGTTCCTGCCGATGCGGGATCGGCGTTCCTGGACTGCAGCTGATAGCCATACAGGTTCCTGGCCTCCGCAGTTACGGCGGTATCGGCTGTTATATTTTGGGTATAGGGTCCTGTGATGTTTTTCAGGCGGGTATCCTGGGTATCATTATCAAGGTAGTCGATTCTGTACTCGTAGCCCTCAGTTGTCCCTTCATACAGATAGGTGATTTCCACCGGCTGATTGGGCATGGTTCCTGTAAATTTTCCATTTTCATCAAAGCTGCCCTGTAAAGCGCTGACTAAATTTCCATCTGCAGTATCCCCATTATTTCCGTCAGTAATTCCTGCGGTCAGAAAACGATAGCCATATACGTCCACAGGTACTGACGTGATGGTATCCTCCGGGAACACATTCTGTACCACAGGTGCATGAACCTCTGTACCATTTTCTGTCACATATTTTACTGTAAATGCAGATCTCGCATTTGGATTGCCGCGGTCTACCTGATATCCATATTTTACAGCTGCGTCCTGTCCCGGCATTTTGCCGCTGAATGCGCCCGTACCTCCATCAAAGCGTCCAAAAGGCACAGCTCCCTGTCCGTTCCCATAATCGTATGCAGAGGGGCTCATAGAAGAATCTGCAAGGCTCCATACATATCCGTGTATATTCTTTTTGGCGGACTGGATCTCTGCTTCTACGCTATAGGCATCCTCTGATGTAGTGGACTGAAATATGACAGAGCCATCCTCGTTTGTATAATCTACCGTATAGTCAAACTTCACATTGCTGTCCGGCATGAAAATCGCATAATAAGTAAGGGGATTTTCAGGGAATACCGACGGAAGGCTGTCTATGACCTGTGGATTTTCTCTGTCATTTACTGTACTCCATCCAATGAAACGGTAGCCGTAGCGGCTGATGCTGGGCAAAAGGGCATTGACATTTTCTCCAATAGAACCGGTCAGAATCTGGGGCTGCGGGGTTCCGCCATTGGCCTCAAACGCAATCGATCCGTTATTTCTGGTATATTCATAGATGATTGTTACATCCTGTCCCGGCATCGTTCCGGTCACCTTGCCAAAATCTGCGGCACCTGTATCTGTCTGTGCAGACAGCGTATTTTCGCCGCCCTGGTCAATCACAACACCTGCAAGTATGTATCCGGTAATGGCAGAGGGTGGGGTTACCGCAACTGCATCCCCTCCCGCATATGACAGGGATATATGTTCCGGCTCGCCATTTACAGCGCCGCCTGTAGCAGAATCCCGGTATACAAAGGATACGGTATATCCATTTCGCCTTAACACAGTATTTCTTCCGTTCCCCAGACCTGGGGTTCCAGCGCTTGTGTAAACGTTGGGATTTCCATCCCCTCCATCAGCTGTAAAATTATCCGCAAAAGGACACGAATCATCCGTTTTTGGGTAATCGTCGGACGGCACGGCAATCTTTACCTCCTGACCTTCCTCAGAGGCAATTCCGCCTGGTGAGGCGGCGGGAAGCTGCTCAGTTGTAACGCCGATCCGGGATATATCCAAATCATTCTTAACCGTTATATATTTTCCCTGCGCCAGGTATACGTTTGCTTTCTTTCCGGAGGGAGTCACATTATCAGATATCTGATTTCTGTTGCTGACCTCAAATCTGCCTGAGGCATTATAATAAACAGCACCCTTTCCGGCAGAAATATTTCCGGAAACGGTCCCGAAATTCAAAGAGAGTCCTGCGCTTCCTGTCACATTGACAGCGCTTCCCTGGCTTGACTCACTGCCGCGGCAGTTCGTAATGGCAGAACCGCTGTTAAGCTCCAGTCTGCCGGATGAAACATCAATCAGCGGATCCGAACTCTCCTGATGATTTCCATCCAGAATGATGTCTGTCAGCTTTAGGGAAGGGCCTGATACATGAAACAGCGGGCCCGTGTAGCCATCTGTGCGGCGCAGACTTTTAATATAATCCTTATCCTCATTCTTTGGATTTCCGTCATGATCATAGTCTGTACTGGCAATGGTGATATCCTTCTGAGCGCTGCCGGTCACCTGGATTGCAGATAAAATATCCTGATAATCCATTACATAAATATACCCCTTGTTGTCTCCTATTTTCTCAAGCGCATACTCAATGGTTTTAAAGGGGCTGCTGTAGGTGCCTTCTGCGCTGGCAGTATCCTGTCCGTACTGTTCTGATACATAATAGGAGGTGTCTCTGATTGCAAACGCTACTCTTCTGTGGATCGTCTCATAAGGATGAAGCTGGAATTTCCATGAATAGGCCATTCCTGAATCTGTACCTCTTACTACATTCTCCGCGCTTTCATTAAAAACATTTGTTCCCCAGTTGCTATAATGTCCAATCCATCTGGTATCAGGAGGCGTCACGCCCAGACTGCTGTCATTGGTGATACAGTCAAATGTAGTTTTGACATATTGGTTTACCATGTGGAATCCACGGCTATTTTTAGAGATAACAGCAGAATCATCCTCCCGGGTTCCTCCGATCATTACATCTGTTCCGGTTCCCAGCCTGATTTCCCTTCCAGCCGATCCGCCCTGGCCGTTTTTATCATAAACATAGTAATCTACAAATACATATTTATTATCCGGACTTGGGGATACGGCGATCTTTATCTCTATGCCATATGCATCCAGAGTCTGTACCCCGCCGTTTGCAGAGCCTCCGATCATCTGCCTGGCCCCCGTCCCAACCTGAAAAAAGGTTGCATATCCTCCATTTCTATAAGTAGTTTTAATGCTTGCCTGATCATAGCTTTGCTGTCCCGCCCGCAGGCCTCTGAGGTCAAAACGCCAGGATTTTTCTCTGCTGTCTGCTGTTCCCTGTCCTGTCACATAGTCCTCTTTCCAGGTATATGCAGTTGCCTCGCTGGCGCCATTTCCCAGGTCTTGATCTTGCAATTCCGTAGATGCATATGCCAGCATATCGGGCCGCCACAGAGCCATTCCGGTAATCATGCATACAGCCAGAACCATGGCAGTCAGACGCTTATATAATCTATGTATGCTGCTGTTCATTTGTTCATCTCCTTTTTAAAAATTCAGCCGTTCTTCTTCCGACAGCCCGCTGGTATCCGGGGGCGTACCAGGCGCGGCTATGAGGCCTTCTGCAAAATGGTCCTCTGTATTTTCCTTATCATAATGATAGAATCCACTTCCCTCGTTACCATTTCTCCATCTGGGCTTGTCCTCATCTCCACACCAGGCAGCAAAACGATTGCGGATAATCAGAAGGTAGCCTCCGTCTTTGTCCCTTACAACTCTTCTCTTTCCTTCCACTACTTTTCCAGAGGTATCCACAACCTGATAATAGATATCTGATCCGTCTTCTACTTTTACGACGCCGTATCCATATTCCTCATCCGCGTCCAGACGAAGGCCGTTGATATAATACCTATCCTCTTTTTTCTGAAGGTGGTTCCGATTGCCAAAGGCCTTTCCATTGGAGGCAAAGCCAAAATGAAATACTCCGTCATCCAATGCTACTGCAATGTCCTGTCCTGTTTTCATGGAGCCATCATTGAGTTCATCCGGTGAGAACAGATAGAGATCTGTTTTTTCAATGCCGTAAATGTTTCCCTCAATAAAATCCTCTGAACTCCAGTTATCCACATCATATTGAGCAACAAATTCCGACTTTCCGTCGAACAGCACAAATCCTGTCTGCATTCTGCCGATCCCGTCAAATGCATAGGAACGTCCGTTGATCCTGCGAATACTGTCCCGATAGACCTGGCCGCTGTTATCTGTATGCCACCAGCTGGCTTCCTGATCATAGTAATCATCCATATCAAGATTTTGTGAAGGGTACATCCAAAACCAGGTGTTTTTCAAAAGCACGCCCCCATCATATCCGGAATAATATCTTGCTGAAACATCACTGCTGGGATTGCTCTTATCTGCATTGTTAATACTGGCCACCTTACTCCACCAGGGAATCATGACGCCGTTCTCATCAAAGCCATACTGTGCGCCATTGATCGTCTTTTGCCTCAGGCGGTCGCCATTGCTTTTCACCTTCTTTGAATGGCTGTCAAAGAAAATCCACATCTTTTCATAATCCATGTAATTCCTTCCTGCCACCTCGCTGTCAAGATCCGATCCCCCGATTCCTTCATCTATATTTCCATAGTCCAGCCACTCATCCGTCAGGAGCCTGCCATCTGCTCTCGCATAATAAACACCTTCAACAAACGGTGCATCTGAATGGTCAATCATATTCCCATCCTCATCAAACCACCCTGACAGCATTTTTCCATTTTCATCAAATATATAAGTGCCGTCTCCAATTTTTCTTTTAAATCCGCTGCTCTTACGCCTGCAGCCCTTTCCGTCCGCGCCGAAATAGTACCATCCTTCTTCAAATTCATCTCCGGCCCCATTGTCGACATTCACAAAAATCCATGCGCTTTGCGCCATCCTCCCTTCATCATCCACATAGTAATTAGAATCCTTGTCCCGGAATATGCAGTGCTTTAAGAGCGTTCCATTTTCAGACAGAAAATACCAGCTATCCTTTGACTTTTTCCAGGTCAGAGTCACTGGCTGACCATCGGGATCATAATAACTCCATTCTCCGTCTGCCGCCTTCCAACCTTCTGCCGCCTGAGCTGTGCCCAAAAATAAAATCGTGGAAAATCCTACAGACAGCGCAAAGGCGGCAGCTGCCGTTATCTTTTTTTTCATACTTTCCCTGCCTTTCTCAAAACTTTAATATCTATAAATAAACCGCCACAGTCACTGAATGCTTTTCGCCCGATTCTTATAGGCAGAAAACATATCTGCATACCGGCGGGTTTTACCAGTCAGACACTCTGTTTCTATTCTTCCCTCAGGAGACGCGCATTTTTGGATATCCCAGGCGCAGCCTCTGTTCATTTTGCTTCTAAGAATGCCTATATCTGTAAATTCAAGAATATTGTATCTATTTTTGAGAAAAAAAATTGTAGAATACGCTTTCACCATGTATATATCTGCATTTATTTTAAGGGAATAGTAACAATTCAGAATAGGGCCTCTTCTTAAATGCCTTTCGGCACTCCAGAAACATCTTTGGGAAGATGGAAATGTGGATACAGATGCAAAATTATGCTTATAAGCGAGCTTAATGCCTGTTTTCTCGCTTTCCGAACCGTTACAGGGAATTAAAGATTATTGAAGTGAGATATTGGAAAATAAACAGGTTGAATCAAATCAGTCATTCTATCCGGCAGAAAGTATGTTCTTTTTATGGCAAAATAAAAACCCCTTGATTTTACAAGGGGTTTTCACAGCCACTGGCCGGACTCGAACCGGCGACCCACGCATTACGAA
>OAWZ01000137.1_pt1 | contig 57535 bp, 56 predicted proteins | sample 1477091 | NCBI WGS metagenome assembly OAWZ01 (sample SAMEA2580282, study PRJEB22360) | human gut metagenome | biome: human gut; feature: human-associated habitat; material: faeces | place: Denmark | collected 2008/2010
TTGATTTTTATGTGGATAATAGCTGGTCGTGGCTTCCGTGGAACTGGCTGGACGGGATTGGAAAATCGGTGCAGTACGGACTTTACTGTATTACCAACTTTGTCTGGACGATAAGCCTTTACTTATCTAACGCAACTGGGTATGTGGTGCAGGAAGCCTATAAGCTGGATTTCATCAATGATATGGCAGACAGTATCGGGCAGAGCATACAGACCCTTGCAGGTGTAACCGAGAACGGCTTTTCTTCCACGGGCTTTTATGTCGGTTTCCTGCTTCTCATTATCTTAGTGGTGGGAATGTATGTTGCTTATACGGGACTGATAAAACGGGAAACCAGCAAGGCACTTCACGCTGTTATCAACTTTGTGGTGGTGTTCGTGCTGTCCGCTTCCTTTATTGCCTACGCTCCCGACTACATCAAGAAGATAAATGAATTCTCATCAGACATCAGTACCGCTTCACTTGACTTGGGAACAAAAATCATGCTCCCTAACTCTGACAGCGAGGGCAAGGACAGCGTAGACTTGATACGGGACAGCTTATTTTCTATTCAAGTGGAACAGCCGTGGCTACTTCTGCAATTCGGTAACAGCAACGCAGAAGAAATCGGGGCAGACCGTGTGGAAGCTCTTGTATCGGCAAGCCCAGAGGACGAGGACGGGAAAACCAGAGAGGAAGTCGTGAAAACAGAAATCGAGGACAATGACAACAACAATCTAACGATACCGCAAGTCGTGAACCGTTTAGGTATGGTGTTCTTCCTACTGTTCTTCAACTTAGGGATAACGATATTTGTATTTTTGCTTACGGGCATGATGTTATTTAGCCAGATACTTTTTATTATCTTTGCAATGTTTTTACCTATCAGCTTTCTACTTTCCATGATACCGAGTTATGAAAGCATGGCAAAGCAGGCAATCGTGAGGGTGTTTAATACCATAATGACACGGGCAGGAATAACGCTCATTGTAACGGTAGCGTTCAGCATTTCCAGTATGTTTTATAACATCTCCACGGACTATCCATTTTTCATGGTGGCGTTTTTGCAGATAGTATGTTTCGCTGGTATCTACATGAAGCTGGGCGATTTAATGAGTATGTTCTCTTTGAACGCTAATGACAGTCAAAGCATGGGACGAAGAATTTTCCGCAGACCGTATCTGTTTATGCGACATAGGGCTAGGCGTATGGAACACCGTATTGCAAGGGCAGTAAGTGCTGGCGGTATTTCGGGCGGTGTGGCTGGTGCGGTGGCTGGAAGTGCCGTTGCTGGCAAACGAGCGGAAAGAAAAAATACAGCTTCTAAAGAAAATCGGGGCAATACCACTTCCAGCATGGGACAGCGAGCAGGCTCAAAGGTGGGTGCTGTCTTAGATACGAAAAATAAAGTGAAAGACAAGGCAAATGCTGTCAAAGAAAACATCAAGGATATGCCGACACAGACCGCTTATGCGGTATATTCCGCAAAGGAAAAGGCAAAGTCCAGCGTATCAGATTTCAAGCGTGGCATGGTGCAGGAACAGCAGTCCAGACAGACGGGACGATTGGAAAAGCAGGAGCAACGCAGGCAGAATATTGCTGACAAGCGTATGGAGCTTCAAAAAGCACAAGAAGCAAGGCAGGCACAGCGAAAGGCTGACGGATCAGCGACAACGGGAGCTACCCGTCCCCATGAGCGACCAGCCACAGCTTCAAAGCCGAGTGCGGAAAAAATGCAGGAAGTCAAACGCCCTGCCATAGCTCAAACTCCGAAAGCAAGTGAGCCAGTCAAGACAAATGTTATCAAAGAGCGTCCGTTATCTTCTGGTGCTTCTGATAAGAAAGCGACCCAACCTGCACAGCCAGTACATAGGCAGAATGTTGAAAAAGTGGTATCGCAGGAAACACGCCAGAATTACACCAAAGACCACAGGACAAAGGTTCAGCAGACGCAAACCGTTCAGAAGAACCAGCAGACAACAGAGAAAACTCGTAACCTTGTAACGAAGAAAGGACAGAAGAAAAAATGAAACTGAAACATATCGCTCTCATTGGCAGTCTGTTTCCTATCCTCTTTTCTCTGGTGCTTTTCTTTGGGGTGTTGATTAGTGCGGACAGCGACGACGAGAACAGCAATTTTTCTTCTGGCATTACGGGTATGAACTTATCCGCAGAAGTCTTGAAACATCAGCCTATGGTAGAAAAATACGCCAGAGAATACGGTATCTCCGAGTATGTCAATGTGCTATTGGCTATCATTCAAGTAGAAAGTGGCGGTACGGCAGAAGATGTTATGCAGAGTTCAGAAAGTCTTGGTTTACCGCCTAATTCCTTAGATACGGAAAGCTCAATCAAGCAGGGGTGTAAGTATTTTGCGTCCCTGCTTTCTTCCTGCAAAAATCAAGGTATCGACGATTTGAATGTAGCAATACAGTCTTATAACTATGGCGGTGGCTATGTGGGATATGTGGCAGGAAAAGGAAAGGAACACACCTTTAATCTTGCAGAGAGCTTCGCCCGTGAGAAATCGGGTGGAAAGAAAGTAACCTACACCAACCCGATAGCCGTTGCGAAGAACGGGGGCTGGCGGTATGGCTATGGAAATATGTTCTATGTGGAATTAGTCAATCAATATCTGACCGTGGCACATTTTGATAATGCGACGGCACAAGCGATTATGAATGAAGCGTTGAAATATCAAGGCTGGAAGTATGTGTATGGTGGCAGTAACCCGAACACTTCCTTTGACTGTAGCGGACTTGTGCAATGGTGTTATGGAAAAGCTGGTATCTCCTTACCGAGAACGGCACAAGCACAGTATGACGCTACCCAACATCTTCCACTCTCGCAGGCAAAGGCTGGGGACTTGGTGTTTTTCCATTCTACCTATAACGCTGGTTCGTATGTAACCCACGTCGGCATTTATGTAGGAAATAATCAGATGTACCATGCAGGCGACCCGATAGGATATGCAGACCTAAGTAGTAGTTACTGGCAACAGCACTTAATCGGTGCAGGACGAGTAAAACAATAGAAAGGACTTGAAAATATGTTTAAGAAGAATAAGAAACAGACAGAAACTATCAAAGAACCAAAAGAAAAAAAGGTGCGTACTGTCAAGGTAGGCACACATAAGAAAACCGTGATTGCGTTGTGGGTGGTGCTTATCGCAAGCGTGAGCTTTGGGGTGTATAAGAATTTTACGGCTATCGACCAGCACACGACCCATGAAAAAGAAATCATTGAACTTCGTTTGCAGGACACCAACGGGATAGAAAATTTCGTGAAGAACTTTGCGAAGTCTTATTACACATGGAGTAACAGCAAAGAAGCGATTGAAGCAAGGACGCAGGCAATCAGCGGTTATCTGACAGAGGAATTACAGGACTTGAATGTGGATACCATTAGAACCGACATACCGACTAGTTCCACGGTAACAGATGTGATTGTATGGAATATCGAACAGTCGGGAACGGACACTTTTTCTGCTACCTACGAAGTAGATCAGCAGATAAAAGAGGGAGAACAGACAAGCAATGTGAAAGCAACCTATACTGTAAAAGTCCATGTAGACGCTGACGGGGATATGGTAATCGTTCAGAACCCTACCCTTGCACCAGCAATCGAAAAATCAGACTATGAGCCTAAGACATCAGAAGCAGACGCAAGCGTGGACGCTGATACTGTAAACGACGCTACCGCATTTCTGGAAACATTCTTTAAGCTGTACCCGACAGCCACAGAAAAAGAGCTTGCCTATTATGTATCGGGTAATGTACTTGAACCTATCGGCAGGGACTACCTTTATTCTGAATTGGTAAACCCTATCTTTACAAAGGACGGGGACAATGTGAAAGTCAAGGTTGCTGTGAAATTCCTTGATAATCAGACAAAGGCGACGCAGGTATCACAGTATGAGCTTGTGCTACATAAGGATAGCAACTGGAAGATTCTAAATTAAGCTTTTAGCTTGCACTTATAAAATACAGTTGTATTAAATTGTAGAAAGTGATAAAATGAACACATAAACATACCGTTCATTTTATCACTTAAATTAAAGGAGAAAAAATATGCCTAAAATTTTTTCAGACGCAAGGAAACAGTCTTTGTATAAAATTATAAAACAACATTTTGTGAAATGGAATTATACTGTGTATAATGTGAAACAGACAAATCGGTATTTGGCGATTGGATAAATTTAGTTTTCATTGTAAAAACCTTTATTTTAGGGCGTTGCTACGGAAAGTAGCAGAAAAATAGTGAAATGACAGCTAATGTTTCTTGTTTGGTAAAGGTTAATTTGCTAATCTGTGAAGGAAGTAAAACAAACCGAAAACGGAGGTGGAAAAATGACTTTAGAAGAACAAATTAAATATTACAGAAAACAGGCTGGACTTTCACAGGAGAAGATGGCTGAGAAAATCGGTGTATCAAGACAAGCCATTACAAAGTGGGAAAATGGAACAGGAACACCGGATATTGCAAATCTGATGGCAATAGCAAATCTCTTCCAGATATCAGTAGATGAATTACTTTCGAATGAGAAATCAGAGAAAAAGCAGTCTAATTACATCTATGAAAGTCGTACTGAATACGATATTGATGGTAAGAAGAATTTTGATATCAAGCTTGGTGGAGCATATGCTGTAGATTTAAAGGCATATCATGGAGAAAAAATTGAAGTCGCAATGTTTTCAAATGTCTATAAGAATCTTCTGGCAGATTATAAAGTAAAGATTGATGATATAAAAAACCGAATCGATATTGATCTTAACAGATTTAATGAAGCCAGTGAAGCAGATGCAAAGGAGAGTTTGGTCATTACTATTTTTATTCCAATAAAATATATTGGAAAAATCGAATTATCAGTTAATGCAGGGACACTGAATATTACTGATATAGAAAATGAACATATTGAGGTAAATGGCAAAATTAGCGAAGTTACCCTTCAGGGAAATAAAAGTGAAATTGAGATAGATTCAAATCTTGATATGCAGATCAGTGTTTTATCACATGAGGGTGCGCTTGAGATTAATCAGTTGTCAGCAACATCAAGACTTACACTTCCTGCAGATTATAGATTTAGAAGCACAAAAAAGGGAATAGCAACTCATATTTATTATGAGAGACAGGGCAAAAAGGTTGATGACTTTTCAGATGCCGAAGCAGACAATTACATTGAGTTCAATGGTATAAAGAGTGAGCTTGTGATTGTAGAGACTGAGGTGTAGTCATGGAAAAGTATATATATCGACCGGTCAGATTCTATTTGATTACATTTGCCTGCACTTGGTTCTGGTGGCTATTTGCAATTTTACTTAATGAAGGGACGGGGCTTTATCTTGGAATGTTTCTTGGCTTGGTTTCACCTGCCGTGGTTGCCGTAGTAACTGTATTTACGTCTAAGAATAAAGCACTCATTAATGACTTTAAGAAGAAGCTGATTGGGTTTTATAGAATAAAACCTAAATATATATTAATTGCAGTGCTGATATTTGCTGTGATAGTGACGGCTTCAATCGGTACATCAGTATTATTTGGCGGCAGTATAAATCAGTTTTCATTTACAGAAGACTTTTCATTTTCTATAGGTGGTACGTCTGCATTTCTTACAATTTTGTTGGCATCCTGCATAGAGGAGTTGGGTTGGAGAGGTTATGGAGAGGATGCTGTTGGTGCATACAACAGCTGGTTTAAGGAGTCTATCATCTTTGGATGTATCTGGTCTTTGTGGCATGTGCCATTATTCTGGATACCTGGAACGTACCAGTATGGACTTAAAGAGATGGGAATCATGTATGTGATTAACTTTCTTCTTAGCGTGATACCACTTGATTTCCTTCAGACATGGGTATATGTAAAGAATAACAGAAGTATGCTTGCAACAATTATTTTTCATTTGTTTATAAATATTATGCAGGAAAAGATAAACATGACTCCTGAAACAAAATGTATACAAACTATTTTTGTTATTATTGCGACAATTATAATTGTTGTTATAAATAGAGAAATGTTCTTTGAAACAAAGCATGTGGGTAATTTACTTGAAGAGAAAATTATGAATTGAGAGATAAATTGAACTTTATCAATGTAAAGAAATCGACAATTTCACGTTTGTATGCGACAAACGTTTGAACACTTTTTGAACACCGCAACCGTGATGAAGTCTTCAAAGCCCCTTTCTATCAGTATTTGAGATTAAGTAAAACGGTTCGATTCCGGTCTGCGGCATTAGTTAAAAATGGGAGAAACGTTGAATTTACAGCGTTTCTCTTATTTTTTTGTTTTAAAAATTGTATTAATTTAATTAGAGAAAAAGGATATAAACAGCTTAATATTAGAGAGTTAGCAAAAACCACAGGCATTTCAACGGGTACATTTTACAATTTTTATAACTCAAAAGAGGATTTAATTTTATCTATTATGGAAGAGTCGCAGCACAACTTGGAAAATCGTTTTTTTAAGATTTTAGAATGTAATGGAAAAATAACAAAATCGGAATTTATAGATTTATATTCATTCTTTTTTCTGAGAGATGAAAAAAACATTTTTCGATATTTATCAAGAGATGATTTAACTGCTATTCTTTTACGAACAGAAAGAAATCAATCTTTTGAAACCATAAGAACTTCTATGAAAAAAAATATTAAATATATAGATAAGCCAAAGAAAAATATTAACTTTAATGCTGTTATAAATTTTATACAGCTTGTTAATCTTTGTTTACAAAACAGTGATTTATTAGTCAAAGAGGAAATTGAAAGTACAGTAAAAAAACTATTAGAAAATATTACAGAACAGATTTTTGAGGAGGAAATATAAATGAAATTCCATGAGTTTGGAGATAAAGAAAATCAGCATATTATGTTAATTCATGGCGGTGGAAATTCATGGTGGAATTATTTAAGACAAGCAAAAGCATTGTCTAAAGAGTATCATGTTATTTTGCCAACTCTAGATGGACATGGAGAAGAATATAATACAGAATATGTCTCTACAATAGATAGCGCCCAAAAACTAATCTCGTATATAAATCAAAATTGTAATGGACAGCTTTTTCTGCTTTGTGGTGTATCTTTAGGGGGGCAGATTGTGATAGAAATGCTTTCTCTTAAAGCTGATATTTCTCAAAAAGCTATCATAGACGGAAGTATTTGTTATCCAAAACCCAAATTGGAAAAATTTTGTATTGCCACAGTCCGTCTTTTTGGGGGATTGATGTTTAGTAGATTTTCGTGCAAATGTCAAATGGTTTTGCTACGATTGTTTCCTAATATGAGATTTACAAAAGAAATTGAAAATTATTATATACATGATATGCCCTTATTAAAGAAGAATACACTTTATAATATGTATCGCACATACATGGCAGAATATCAGTTAAAAGAAGATATTTCTAAAACGAAAGCACAAATTATGTATTGTTATGGTTCAAAAGAAATGAAATGTGTAAAGAAGTCGGCACAACTCTTTAAAGAATTAGTTCCTTCATGTCAAATATACGAAGCGAAAGGATATAATCATGGATATTTAGCAATATATTTGCCTGACGAGTGGTTGAAAGTAGTTGTACCCTTTTTAAATACAAAGGAGAGCTTATGATAGGATTGAAAAAACGAGATATTAAAAAAGCACTGAAAGCTGGTGCAAAAGCTGGCGGTGTATCATTGGCTGATGTTCGGGCTGATATTGAAGCGACGATTGATGAAGCTATGAACAGCACCGACCCAGAAGTGCAGGCAAATTTCAGAAAGTATTTTGGAAACAAACACCCTACGCCAGAAGAATATATTTACAAGATTACAAAAAAGACAAAAGTTTAACAGAAATCAAGTGCTGTAAGGGGGCTTGTATTATGGAAAGTTTTAAGCATAATCTTATACGGTCATACACTACCTAACAGCATTTTATCAACAACTGAATATCTCACAGCTTTAATAGCTCGTACAGACTATATGTTTTGTGCGGGCTTTTTTTGTACCCGAAAAAATTTTTTCACTTTTTTTCAAATTTATGCAACAAATCACACCTTGCTGTACAGATATGGTGCGGAAAGAGGGATAAACACTTTTCACGTCATAACAGAAAGGGGGGTGTGATGATATGAAACCGTCGGACTTCCAAAAGACAATACAATGTCAATTCGACTGCAAGCTCAAACGTGTAGTAAAAGGTATTGTCCGTAATTATCGCAAAGAATTAAAGCGACGAAGAAATAAGGAAATTTCCTATTGTGAACTTCCAGAAATCGTCGTGGAAAAGCTGGCAGTCTGGGACGAATATGAAAGCGATTATACCGCCTTTGATGTATGTGGTATTGAGGTTCGTGTCCTTGATGATGATTTAGCAGAAGCGATTAAGTATCTGTCTGAAAAAGACAGAGAAATCTTGTTGATGTATTTCTTCTTAGGCATGAGCGATACAGAAATCGGCGACAGATTAAAGATTAACCGTTCAACGTCGTTCCGCAGTAGGAAGAACTCACTTGAAGAAATCAAGAAAAAATTAAAGGAGAACATGAATGATGAATAACACACGCCCGTCATTTTACCTTATCTCGTCGGCTGTGGACGGCAACGTAAATGCGATTGAAAAGATACTGGCATTGTATGACCCGTACATATCAAAATGTTGTTTGCGTCCGTTCTACGACAAATATGGTAATGTCTGCATAGTCGTAGACATGGAATTAAAAGGACGTATCAGAGAAGCACTTATTAAAATGATTTTGGACTTTGATATTCCTTTAGAAACCGAAGAATAACAAGCAGTAACCGCAGAGCATGATTTGTTTAATCCCCTCTTTCCTGCTCTGCTCCCTGCTTTTACATGAAAGCATACCGCTTTCGCCACAGCTCTTTGAAAACTGAATAAAGCAGACAGATACGTTTGTGAGATAGCGAGCCACGGGAACTGTACGCCACGACCTTTTCAAAAGAAAGCGAGCGATCCACGCAGTGATCCGAGAGCGACCGTTGGAAAAGTCGCTTTGCCACGACCTATCCTCACAGAATAATGATACGTCCGCATGGTGCGGTTCTGCCCACAAGAATGGGAATAGTTGAGATACTAACGGAGCTTTCCAAAGCCGTTTGTCTGCTTGTAAAAAAATGACACACAGTAAAGGGGGTGCATAGATTATGAACAATACTGATGTGCCTATCTGGGAAAAATATACGCTGACGATTGAAGAAGCGTCTAAATACTTCCGTATTGGCGAAAAGAAATTGCGTAAATTAGCCGAAGAAAATCTTGACGCTGGCTGGGTTATCGTGAACGGTAATCGTATTCAGATTAAGCGAAAACAATTTGAAAAAATCATAGATACATTGGACGAAATCTAATGTCATTGAGCCGTAGATATGGTATAATATTAGTAGCGTATCACGGCTCATTCCATGACGGAAAGGAGCTTTACACTATGTCTAATGTGAAACGAAAAGACAGTAAAAATCGCAATTTGCGTAATGGAGAGAGCCAGCGAAAAGACGGAAGATACGTTTATAAATATACCGATATATACGGAAAGCCACAATTTATCTATTCTTGGAAACTTGTACCGACAGACAAGACACCTGCTGGAAAGCGTGATGATATATCGTTGAGGGAAAAAGAAGCACAGATAAAAAAAGACCTTAACGACGGTATCGACACAGTCGGCGGTAAAATGACAGTCTGCCAGCTCTACGACAAGAAGAACAGTCAAAGAAAGAACATCAAAAGGGCTACTGAAAAAGGACGACAGTATCTTATGAACGCTCTGAAAAATGACCCGTTGGGTATGAGGGCGATTGATACTGTTAAGCAGTCGGACGCTAAAGAATGGGCTATCAGAATGAGCGAAAAAGGATATGCCTATAAAACGATTGATAACTATAAGCGTTCCTTGAAAGCGTCATTTTACATGGCGATACAAGACGACTGTATCAGAAAGAACCCGTTTGAATTTAGGCTAAGTGATGTTCTGGAAGATGATACGGAGCAGAAAGTTATCCTTACACCAGAGCAGGAAGAACGCCTGCTTGCCTTTATGGAAACGGACAAGATTTACAGTAAGTATTATGATGAGGTTGTGCTTCTGCTGGAAACGGGACTTCGTATTTCTGAATTTTGCGGACTGACGACGCATATTGATATGCAGAACAGAATACTCAATATAGACCACCAGTTATTGAAAGATAGCGAAATGGGCTACTATATTGAAACACCAAAGACCAAAAACGGAAAACGGGAACTTCCATTGACAGAACGGGCTTATCAAGCAATCCAAAGAATACTAAAGAACAGAGGAAAGGCACAACCGCTGATTGTAGGTGGTTACAGCAATTTCCTATTCCTAAATCGTGAGGGCTTGCCTAAAGTTGCAGGAAACTATGAGGGCATGGTGCGAGGACTGATTAAGAAGTATAACAAGTATCACACGGACAAGTTACCGAACATCACGCCACATTCATTCAGACATACTTATTGTACGAATATGGCAAACAGAGGAATGAACCCAAACACTCTGCAATATCTCATGGGACACGCTAACATAACCATGACACTTGGCTATTATGCACACGGTACATTTCAATCCGCAAAAGCGGAACTGGAACGATTGGCTTGTTAATATCGGAACGTATATTTACTACTCATTTACTACTTTTGGTTGCATTTTCATGCTGGTAAATGCCAGCTTATGCAAGGTATCTTCCGAAAAGAAAATACCGATAAAGCCCTAAAATACGGGATATATCGGCATTTACCAACTTATGAAAAGATAATCAGAAATTTAGTAAGTTTTTCTCTTAAAAAATTTAAAAAATAGAGATTTGTAATTAATTCGCAAAGTATCTTATACTTAGATAATGTTTTTCTATCTATCTCCTTTATATCTACACCTGCCGCAATCCAATCTCCTCCTGCATTTACAAATATAGTTTCATCTTTTGGAATGTCCGGTTTTTGAATATTTATATATTCATACTTTTCACTTTTCTTATTACTCATTAAGTTATTAGCTTGGAAAGGAAATGATGCCCCAATAATTTCCACTTTTCTTTTAAGTATATCTTTAAGTGATAAGTCTTCTATATTATTTTCACATTCTAAAAAAGATTTTATTATTTTTGCATATTCAATTCTACTTAATCCAAAAAGCAAATCTTTATGTAACTCAGAAGTTCTAAAATATGCCAAAACACGAATGGTAACTAAATTAACTATATTTTTCTTAATAAGAGCCTCCGTTTCTTGTATATCTGAATTCAAACTATTATATAATATTTTTTTTGTGATTTTAAAATTTAGAATTTTATTTACAATAACGTCAATGTCATTATATTTTCCTACCAAAAGAGATAAAACAATATATGTGTTAGAAGATCTTTGGTAATAATTATATATCGGTAACGGAGACAATTTCATTTTTCGAGTGTCCAGCATACAATTAATTCTTTTCACATAAGATCCCAGCAAAAAAATAGTATAGTCTTCAACTCCTGTTACATTGAAGAAAATTTTTATCCAAGATATTTTATCCTGATAATAGTAAATGGTAACATTGTTAACTTTTATCTTTTTCACCAGTTTAATATCATACGCTGGTAATAAATAGGGGATATTTTCAATTTCAATTTTTTCCCAGTTTACAGTGAATTCTTGAGGCTGATAAAAGTTTGCATTAGGAGAAACAATATAGTTTTTAAATATTTGACTTAATATATTCTTTGAAACAGGAAATACTTCCAGCTCACCTATTTCAACATTTTTAATAAGTTTTTCCACATCCAGACATGTGTCTTTTTTTTGTAAAAAGCTTTTTATTGGTAATTTTGCAAAATATGCTTCTGCCAAAAAGCGAATAACCACCTCACCTTTTACTGTACCATTATTTTCTAATATAAAACCTTCGATATAGCTTTTCGGGGTCCTATAAGTCTCTGATTCATTAAATACTTCATATAAAACTTGATATATTATTTTTGTATATTGGTAGTTTTTATATATTGTAGCTATATACACATATCTGATAGTATTACGTAACTCCACCTGAATTCTCAATCCCCTTTTCTGGCATTGATATTGTATTTTTTCTTTAACACAATAATAAAAATTATATTCAAGATTATTTTTAGGTAACAATAGCTTTATATTAATACTATAAATAGAATCTCCGCCATCACTTTCTGTAAAATATGTAGTTTTAAACTTTTTTGTCCGTAATTCAATTTGATTACCTTTCCATGTCTTTAAGAACTTATTATCATTAAATACTTTGCTATTCTTAGAATATTTTTTTGATATCCTCTCTCTAAATTCCTCCGGCATACCTCCCGTTATAGAAATACACATATTTCCTTTTGTGTAATACTTCTGAAAATAATTCTTACATTGATCATATGTAAGGTGTAAAATCCTCTCTACAGTTCCTCCTGAAACTCCTTCAACATACTCTTGATCTGATAATGATTTCGGAATATTATTTAGTAGTACATATTTTTTATTATTGCATTTATTTAAAACCTCATTTAATACAACTCCACCAATTCGCCTTACTCCATTTATGTATTGTATATTATGGCTTTCTCTATTGAATATACTCTTTTCTTTCAGAAATTTAGGATTAACTATTATTTCAATTATATTATCAATTAAACCTATATTTTCTTTTTGAATCTGAATATTATAATATGTGATATTATGAAAAACATATGCAGAAAACGCGATATTACCAACTATATGTGATATTTCTGATGCTATGCAATGTTCAATTACATGACTTTCACCACTATCTGCTTCCGTTGGTGTAAATACAGCTATGTTAATATCAACTTTCTCTCTTTGATTTTTTTCATTTACACCTACAAATCTTGGATAGCTATTTTTATACTCAAAAAGTTCTATACTCATATCTTTTAAATTTCCATTTTATTATTCACTAATATTCCTAATTACATTATCCAAAATAGGGACGTTTTCTTTCCTACTAAAAAGTCTATAACACATATCACATGTATCTATATATTTTTCTGGAATTCTGATTGGCATATTATGTTCACTAATATATTTAATATATGGTTTTATACCATGTTCTGCAATAAATTGAATATGCTTATTCATCCCAGCTAGTTCAAGTATATTTCTTAGATCCACTTTTCCCGAATACTTAATTTCTCTACTCTCTACCATTCCACACATACTGCCGCATGGATATACCTTTCCTTCTGGTGTAACAGTTAAAATCCCCTGATCTCTGCAATAATCTCCATAATCCCTATTATAAATATATTCATTCTCATCAAACATATCGGCTGCTCTTCCCAAAGGATAGCAAGTCTGTTCAATTATATTAACATTTACTGAATAGTCTTCGATATGCTCAAGCATGCCACGTGCTCTCTTACTATTTTTAAGCGATGTACACCCAATAACAGTTTTAAGATTCATTTTTTTACAGGCCATAAGTACATTTTTGATGTTATCATAAGGTACATATTTGCTATGAAAATCATCGGAGCTTATTTTCAAATGACTTACTCCAGATTCCTTCATTTCTTGAACTACACTAAGTGCTTCCTCATAGGATGTCGCCCAAAAACAATTCGATGTAATAGTAGTACGCATTCCAAGTTCTCTACTATATTTAGAAAGTTCCATAATTTCATCTTTAAATACTAATGGTTCACCACCTGCAAATCCAACAAGAAAAAATTTGTTATCTTTTGCCTGTCGAATTAATTCTTTTGCAAAATTCTTATCCATTTTTTCTGATCGTTCTGGACCACATGAAAAAGTACAAATATCACATTTCGAACTACACTTGTAAGTATAAAGTAATAACATAATTCTATAATCCATATTTTCTCCTCCTTTATCTAAAGCAGCACTCTGTTTTTAACAAAACCCTCTCCATAACCTAATAATTTGGCTATATATTCAAAAAACATTTTTTCAATATGTAATTTTTCAAAGCAAATTCCGCGATAATTCTATTATACTCGCATCGAACACTGTCCCAATCTATACCACATCCACCTCCGCAAAGTCTTTTTGCCCAACATGATTTGCATGTTTCACGTATTTTAAATCTTCCCATATATTTTTCCCATTCTAACCCAGAATAAATATTTCCACATTGATGTTTCTCATCTCCCACTGTATATGGACATTTATACAAATCTCCATCCGGTGTAAACTGCAACAAATTAGTATTATAATATGTACACTCTCTTCGAATAATATTTTTATCAATAAAATATTCTTTGTCCGAAAGATTTCTAATATTCCTTCCTTCTCTCAAACGTTCCAAATATTTTTCAGAATCAACTAATTTTGATAGTTCATTCTTTAATTTTGAAATATTTCTTTCATCAACAGCAAGTTCTTTAAGATTCGTTTTAACAAGATCAAAAAATACATAATAAAACCCAAGATTCCATAAAAAATCGATATCATCAGCAAGACTCTCCAAACCTGGACTTGTTAAGGTCATACGTGCTGTCATATTATAATAGTTATGTTTCTTAATAAAATCCAATGTCTCTAGAACTTTATTAAAACTTCCTTTTGTATTAATGAATCTTCTATTTAAGTCATGAATTCTTTGGCCTCCATCTATACTAAAATTAATGTGTATATTGTTTTTAATTATGTAATCCAAAATTTTTTCATTCATTATAGTTCCATTAGTAGTGAGTGTATAGCGTACAGGAATTCCTATCTCTTTCGCTTTACTATTCATATAATCAATCGAGAAGTAAAATACATCCAAGTTCAACAAAGGCTCGCCTCCCATAAAATGCATATTGTATTTGGGAGCTTCCTTACTTGCATAATCAAAAAAGTAATCTATCGCATCTTTTGCTGTCGCTTTACTCATAATTTTCTCTAATCCATAGGTTCCTCCATCTGCAAAGCAGTACGTACAACGCATATTACAAACATGTGATATAGAAAGAGCCATTTTATTTAAAACTTTTCCCGATTTCCATTCTTTTTCAGAGATTGGAACATGTTCTCTTATATTTGACTTTTTCCCCTGATTGTTAAATATAGCAGATTTATTTTCTCTACTGACGTTATCTGCTGCAATAATATTACCGCACTCTATGCCATACAAATATGTCTTGTTTTGAACTTGAAACTCAAAATACTTATTTTCTATCATAATCTTTCCTTCCTACTATCCTATCAAGAGTCTGTGGAGAATTTACAATTAAACGTGCATACAACCTTAATGCCTCTTCTAACGATATTTTTGTCTTTACACACCATTCCTCTGCTGGTTCATTTATATCATTAGAATAAACGCTATTCTCATAGACACATCCATCTGCACATAATAATTGTGCCCAACACTCTGAGCATTTATCTATATACGGTTTCTTTTCCCTTAGTTCCACAATATTATCGGATAATTTGTGCTGCTCATCTTCCATAAAACGATAGCATCTATATCGTTCTCCTTCCGGGGAAAATATCATTGCTCCTCCACCCCAGAAAAAGCAATTTACATTAAGCTTTCTGTTATGAATAATTTTTAATTTATTTACCAAATTTTGATATGTATAAGGTCTATTATTTATTAAATTTTGATATGTTAATTCAGATATTCTTTTTATTTCATTATGGTATATTTTATAGTCATCATATGTATATCTAATAGTATTATCAAATACTAAATTTGAACGTACCATATTAATTCCCATATTCCACAATTCCATAACTGCATCTGTAAGATATGGAATTCCCTCTTTTGTCAAAGTAATTTGAGCGGATATTTTGGGTAAATACTTTCTAAATTTTTTTACATTTGCAGTAATATCTTCAAAGCTTCCTTTTCCCGACACATACTTTCTATTCAAATCATGTATTTTCTCAATACCATCAATGCTAATACTAACTCTAAAATGATTTTCTTGAAATAGTTTCAGAAGTCTTTCATCTACTATAGTTCCATTTGTAGTTATATTATATCTAACCTTATTCTTTCTATTTTTAAACAAGCCATTAATATAATTCACACAATATATTAATGTTTCTTGATTTAGTAAGGGCTCACCACCAAAAAAATTCACCTCAAAGAGGGTACACTTTTCATCAATTTGTTTATACCATATATCAATACATTTTTTTGCTACTTCTTTTGTCATTAAAACTCTCTGGTTTCCGTAATCTCCACCATTTCCAAAGCAGTACTGGCATCGCAAATTGCAATCATGTGAAATATTTAGCCATAGTCCATTATGATGATTAGTGTTTTCTATTTTCTTGTCATACGCCTTATATACTTCATTACACTTTTCCATAGATGAAAAATAATTTCTAATATCTGCAACTGCTTTTTCCAATTGCTCCACTGAATATTTAGCTGAAAAAAAAGATTGTAATTTCTGAATATCATTCTGGTCATTTATATTAAAAATTTTCAAGTATCTTATCAAATCATAATATGACTGTGGTACATCCAATAATTCTCCATTATGCCCATTAAAAACAAAAAAGTGATTTTCTTCTTTAAAGAGCAAATTATCATTTGCAATTTGCATTTCACACATTTTATATACCTCCAAATATTTTTTTCATTTCATCTTGTGATATATCATTACTTATACTGTCATATATATATAATCTCAATTTATATATATGTCGTTTCAATTTACAACGTAATTCTTTTTGCGCTCTATTATCACACGATTTTAAAGCTAAACACTCTCCTCCACACAAATATCGTGCCCAGCAGTCTTTACACCAAGAATCATCTTTATCCATTTCTCTTAAATCTCTTATCCGTTTTTCATCAAATCCTCTGTCCACATTTCCAATGCAATATTCATCGTACATCATAACATCACAGGGATATATATTTCCTTCAGGAGAAAACGCACACCTATTTTTTAATGCACTACAAGATTTTATTACTGGGATATGTCTATGTATTTTTTCTAACGGTGTCAAAGGATAGCAATGCACATAATCCTTTTCATTATATTTTTCAATTATTATATCTGCCAATACACTATACTCTTCCATAAGCTTTTCAATATCGTTATTTGTAAACTCCATCCCTGGATCATTAGAGATCACTTCCCCAAAATGAATACTTTTAGCATTAAGTTTGTCAAACATAAATCTAGCTATTTCTGAAATATTTAAATTATATGGAGTAACAGTAACATTAATATTCATTCGTCCTAAAGACTTAAAGAATTCCATATTTTCCATAACTTTTAAATATGAGCTCGTTCCCTGCCTCATCGGACGCAAATAGTCATTTATATCCTTTTCACCACTATCCAAACTTATAACCAAATTAACTTTATTCTTTTTAAGGAAAGATATTCTTTCTTCATCAAGTTCAATCCCATTTGAAATCGTGGAAAACTTAAATTGCTTTTTATTTAAATCCGAAATTTTGTTTGCATATTCTACTACTTTCTTAAAGTTACTAAAATCTAGAAATGGTTCTCCTCCTACAATTGTAATTTTTAGTTCATTTTTAGATGCATTTTGTATAATAAAACTATAAATTTTTTCAATCGTTTTAGGGGTAGCACTTCCCTTTTTCCCATGATTACCACCATTTGCAAAACAATACCGACACATCATATTACATGCATGAATTGTATTAATTTCTGATGCAGCTATTTTGTGCTTACCTTGATAATAAGTTTGTAGAGCCAGCTGTATTTTTTCTTGTATATCTCGCTCTTCCTTTAATATCTTCTGGATCTCATAATGCTGTTTGCTATTTATTTCTTTCTCCAATTCTTCTGTATATCTAAAAAATCGTAGACTAAATGGAAAAAAAATATACTTTTTGTTTTTTATTTTAATGATATAATACATTTCTATCCTCTCATTTCCCTATTTTATTGTATAAATTTGGGTTGCAGTTTCTGGTAATGTTTCTATTATTTGAACATATAGTCGAATATTCTCTATTATAATCGCCTTTTGTAATTGGCAAAATTCCTTACAAGGAATATTAACATTCTGATTGGCATAATAATTTGCTTCACAGCATGGTATACATAACGATTTCAAAGTACACTCCGAACACTTATTTACTGCCGCCTCTAGTTCTTCTATCTTCAAATTGTTTACTTCACCTGCAACATTCCCTGCCAAAAACTTATCATTTCCAATCAACCTATGACATCTAAAAATATTTCCATTTATATCTACTTTCAAAACTTCCGGAATATAAAATGAACAAATTCCAAGTGCATTTTGATGGAGTATTTTCCCATACTGAAACAAATTAGTCAAATAAATATTTTTATGATTAACAATATTTTCATACTGGTATTTTCCAAGTTTCTCAATTTGTTCAAGCAAGATGTTCATATCCTGTTTAGTTAACTTCAAATCAGAGTTTTCTGTAGATACCGGTGCAAAAAAAATATTATTTATTCCAAGGTCCCATATATCACATAAACATTGCATTAATTGACTTACATTTTTATGCGTAACCGTTACACGAGCACTAATGGGTATTCTTAATTTCCTCATCTTTTGGATATTCTGAGTCACTTTTAAGTAACTTCCTTTTCCATTCGTAAATGGTCTTTGAATATCTTGAATTTCTTTTCCACCATCTATACTTAAAGTAACATGAAAATGATTAGTAGCAAAAATTTCTAATAACTCATCATCCAATATAGTTCCATTTGTAGTTATCTCAAAATCTGTTATGATATCTTTTGTAATTTCAGTTTTTAAATAGTGAACAACTCTTTTTATAGCCTCTTTGTTCAAAAGTGGTTCTCCACCAAAGAAAACGACTTTTAATTTTCCTTTGTTTAAATCGATTTTTTTCAACCAAAACTTTAAAATTTCATCAACTTTTTCTATCTTAATCAAATCCCGCTTTTTATTAAAACAGCCTCCATCTCCATAACAATATATACATCTCAAATTACAGTCGTTAGAAACATTTAGCCATAATGTGGTATATGGATTGCTAGACTGGCTTTTTCTTAATTGTTTTTCACAAAATTGTTCGTTTTTTTCTTTGCGAACATTTATGTATTGTTGTAAAGTATCATGATATTGTTTTATTTCATTTTCAGAAATTTCTCTTCCTAATTTTTCAAACATATCTTGTACATTACTACAATACGCATCCAAAAATTTCTTTAGTGTTTCCGAATACTCAAAAACCTTGTTGCATTCTCCACAATATATAATCTTTTTTCCACTATATGTTGATATTACTTCATAAGCAATTCCCATATGAATCTCCTCCCGCTTATTTCAAAATACAGGTACTGGAACCCAGTACCTGTATTCGCGAATTAGCTATCCATTACTTTACATACCTGCTTAGTGATATGTAGGATCACAAATGAAATTGCAATCATCGCATACATCGCTCAGTCCACATAAAATGTAATTATCGCGTTCTTCATTGGACTCGAATGTTTCACCTGAATTGTTAATAGGTGTCAGCATTGTTTTTTCTTCCATAGCAAATTGATCTCCTTTCTAAATATTATAAAAAATGTTAAATTCTTAAAATCAACATCTCTTACAATGCTATTATATAACGTAAAAACCCAAAAAAAGTTTTTATGTAAAAATATCGAACATACATGTAACAATTTATTTTATTTCCAAATTTTCTGTCCAATCCCAGCTAATATTCATCCATATAGTATAAATTTTCACGTAATAAAAAGCGAGTAAACAAAAATATTTTTCTTGTCTACCCGCTATAAAATTATTTATGAACTAATTTTTTAATATTACTATTGTGAAACAATCGTATCAACAATTGACATATCTCTAAGTTTCCTTATAGGTCCACGTACCGCAAAGACAACTGAAAGAACTAGAATAATAATGATAACGCACAACTCTGTCCATGGTATAGTCCATTCGTCTCCCCAGTTATAGCTTATTAAAATTCCGAAGAGTGTATGATGGACTATCAGTCCTAAAATAGTGCCAACTATACTTCCCGAAAGCGTATAAGTCCACGCTTCAGAACTTACCATTTTGGAAAGTTCTTTTGTGCTAAGGCCTATAGCTCGAAATATACCATATTGCTTTGTTCTTGCAGATACACTTAAAGCAATACTGTTTATAACATTAAATATAGTAATTAAAGCAATCAACACCAAAAAACCATAGAGAAAAAGCCACACACAATAATAGACTCCAATAGTACTACTATTATCCATGCGTTCGTCTTGAAAAACATACCCCTCTCCATAAGTACGATGGAGTGCATTTACTTCTGCATCTGTAGTATGATCCTCAAGTTGTATATCAATAATTGTATAATCATTTTGACCTGTTACTCGATGGAATGTATCCTCTGAGCAGATAATAGTTCCTACACCTGCTTCATTGTTAAAAGGGCTTGTTGATAACATGCCAACAATTTCTATTTCTTGCGGTTTCCCTTCAATATAAAGTGTTACAGTATCTCCTACTTTTATCGTATTCTGTGGCTCATACACAATTAGCCCTGTATTTATTTCTGTTTGAACCCTCTCTATAGACCCGGCTTGCAAGTATTCTTTAGACCAATCAAATTGTCTTTTTTCATATGAAAAAAGATCAATCTTTTTTTGTGAGTCATTTGGCATAGTTGGTATATCATACATAAACATTCGTCCGTAAGCCGCCTTTACGCATGAGTTTTGTTCAAGTTCATTAATATATTCATGATTTACAGAGCAAGTTTTGTCTTTACTCATAATAGATATATCCGCTGTCCAAGGATACAAGGGTGTTAAAGTATGATTCATAAAACTAATCGCCACAGAAAAAGCCAAGAAAAGAATAATACTAAAAGCAAATGAAATAGTAGTCAATATGAAATTCTTTCTACTGGCTTTAGCATGATGGATTCCCAATGCAGTGTCAATCTTAAATAACTGGATATTTAACGCCTTTTTCACAGGCTGCAAATCATTTGCATTACCCGAAACCGCTGCCAGAGGAGAAACCTTTGCAGCTCTTTTCGCTGGAGATTTAGCCGCTAAAAGTACTGTCAATACTCCAATTAAAATTCCAGATGCAATACTTGGTATACTTATATTAAAAATTGGCATCTCTCCAAAATATATTGGGCTAAGACCTCGTAAAACTATACATAAAATCCAAGTAATAGCAATACCGATTCCAACACCTATAGGTATCGCAAATCGACACCATCTCAAAGCTTCTTTACGTACAAAACGTTTTACTTGTTTATGCGTCGCACCTATACATCTCATCAACCCGAAAAACTCTATTCGTTGTGCTACATTACTATTTAAACTACTAGTAATCATCATAATAGCCGCACTTAGAACCAGAACGAAGAGAACCGCTGCTGCAACATAGACCTGTAACATAAGTGAACTTGTACTTTGCCCCATAAGACCAAGAAGTTTAGTATTTTCTGAAATCTGTTCACTTTGAAGATTAAATTGTAATTTTATATCTGCGATCTCAGCCTGAATATCCTTTATATTTTTAAACTGAACATAAATCCTATTTCCACCATTTGTTGTAGCCTCCTGTCTCACCTCTTTTTCAAAAAATCTCTGAAAATTTTTTTGAGACATCAAAACTACGTACGAATCTTCACTCATAATGTTTGCACTATTTTCCAAAAAGCCAGAAATTCTATATGTGTAACTATTACCATTAGGAGTTAAAATTTCAATTTGATCCCCAATATCTAATTCCAATAAATCTTTTGCATTCAAAGAAAGTAACACTTCTTGGTCTGATTTTGGAAATTTTCCTTCCTCAATCATATTCGGAAATATTTGTGTTGCAAAACTTGCATCGCTACCAGCAACCAATACATTCGTTCCGTTTAATGTATATGCTTGATTCCCTGTATAGTTTAAAACATCATAGAATGAAACCGTTTGGACATTCGGACGTGCAGAAAGTTCTTTAATTTCTTCTTCATTTAAATCCGATACTGCTATATGCCATTTTCCACCCTCGCCTTCCGCTTTCATAATTTGACTACGAACAAACATATCTGCCATTCCAAAGATAGCAGTTACTAAAAGTACAGCAAGAATAATACAAAAAGTAGACATCCTGTTTCGTTTTCGATGGACTTTTTCCGATATAGAAACGAGATCAAGATAATGTTTCATTTGCATTTCCTCCTAAATCTGTAAGTATTCCATCTGTCACATGAAGTACTCTATCAACAGAAGCCGTCAAACTTTTGTTATGCGTTATCATCAGAATAGTTTGTTGATAATGTCTTGAAGCCTTCATAAGCAAATCAATAACATCCTTACTATTTTGACTATCCAAATTTCCTGTCGGCTCATCTGCAAGTATAAGTTTAGGTTTTGTAATCAATGCTCGACCAATCGCAACTCTTTGTTGCTGTCCTCCTGACAATTGGCTAGGCAGATGATTCCTTCTTTCACTTAACCGGAGTAATTCTAAAATCTCATCTACTGCTACAATATCTGGTTTACGATAATCAAGAAGTAGTGGAAACATAATATTCTGCTCCACATTTAATTCAGAAACAAGTTGAAATGACTGAAATATAAATCCAATATTCCTCCTTCTAAAAATTGTCCTTTCTTCTTCTTTCATAGAAAAAAGATTTTGTCCATCCATCAAAATTTTACCGGAAGTGGGATTATCTAAAGCACCAATACAATTAAGAAGTGTGCTCTTACCAGATCCAGACTCTCCAACGACAGCGGCAAACTCTCCTTTCTCTAAACAAAATGATACATTTTTCAATGCATCAACTTTAGCATTTCCTTTCCCGTATGTTTTGCACAAATTTTCAACTTTTAAAATTTCCATAATTCAACCTCCTTTTTATAAGAGTAACAAAGACACCTTACAATTAGATGAATTTAATCTTACAATTCCGTAAGGAAAGAAATTGTAAATGTTGTCCCTTTTGTTACTTCACTTTGCACTGAAATCAAACCGCCTTGCCCTTCGATGATTGATTTTGCTAACGGTAGCCCCAATCCAACCCCTTGTACATTTAAGGAGTGTTTGCTACGATAAAATCGTTTAAAAATATGGTGTATGTCTTCCTGGGCGATTCCATTTCCATTATCTGAAATAAATATTCTAAAAATTACAGGCGTACATTCCCATGATATGCGGATAATATCCCCTTGCTTTGTATGATCCAAAGCATTTTTGATGATATTTCCAATAGCTTCACTTGTCCATTCCAAATCACAATTGATAACTTGTTTTATGTTCCCTAAAATACGGATTTGCTTTTTCTCGCAAATTGCCCTCTCTGTCAATTGACTAACAGAATGTGAAATCAGTTCACTTATATAGTATTCCTTTTTTTCAAAAGCAATATTTCCTATATCTAGCCGAGTAATTTTTAACATCGCTCCAATCAGTTGCTCCATATGATTCAAAGATATACCGATTTTTTCTGAAAACCGTCTTACAACTTCTTCATTTTCCGGTTCTTCCGAGATAATTCCTTGATAGATATTAAGAGCAGCTAACGGTGTTTTAAGTTGATGTGAAATATTTGATATGGTGCTTTTTAAAAATTCTTTTACTTTATGCTCTGCATTATTTTTTGATTGAAGCATTGTAGAAAGTCGTTCAACAGAAGAAAAAAAACGATAAATGTCTCCCTCACTATTTTGTGGCAAATGCTCAGAGAAGTCTCCATTAATATAATTATCAATAATTTTTTCTGCTTTATAATATAATTTTTTTCTACTCCAGAAAAATATAAAGGAACTAATAAAGTATGTCAAAATTAAAATCGATGCAACAATACCAAAAATTACAAAAGTTTGTTTTTCAAATTCTAAAAGGAAACTTGAAGAACTATTTTCTCCCCTACCTAATCTATTAAGAAAATGTTGTCCATCTTTACTTGTTTCTGAACATGTCATAGCATTTTCAATTACTACTTTCGGAACATTTTGTTCCAAAAGAGAAGACACAACCTTTTCGTCATGAGTTACATAGATTTTTTTTATTGTATTACATTCTATTAAAATAAAAAGGCTTCCTACACTCATAACAAAAATGGCATAACATATCATAAATATCCAATATTTTCTTATTTGCTTATCCTGAAACAAACTCATACAGACACCTCTTTCCACTGATATCCAAAACCTCGGACAGTAATTAAATGTTCCGGATGAGAAGGATCAGTTTCAACCTTTTCACGGAGCCGCCTTATATATACAGACAGCGTATTATCATCAACATAGTTTCCCGAACCATCCCATAATTCATTTAAAATCACATTACGTGTAACAACATAATTCACATTACGTACTAACAAACCCAACAGTTTATACTCTATATGTGTCAAATCAAGCAAATTTCCTTTAAGAAAAACACAGCTTCTGTAAAAATCAATTAAAATGTCACCGCATTTTAATTGATTTTTTTCATTCTCATTTGATATGCCAGTCCTACGTAGTATAGCTCTAATACGTGAAAACAGTTCTCCCAGCTTAAAGGGTTTTGTAATATAATCGTCTCCTCCACTATCCAATCCACGTATTACATCCACCTCTTGATCAGACGCAGTCAAGAAAATAATGGGAATCTTACTATCTTGTTGGCGTACCTTTCTACACACTTCAAATCCTGTACCATCTGGTAATGTCACATCAAGAAGTAACAGTTGATATTTGTCAATACAATGCATATGTTCAAATATATCATTTACCGTGCGGTAACATTCCACACTATAGCCATTTTTGCTTAAAGAATATTTAAGTCCTTCTATTAAATTTAAATCGTCCTCTAAAAGAAGTATTTTTTCCACCCTTAACATCCTTTCTTACATTAATTTTTATCTTAATTCTATACTCAATCTTTAAACATATCAACTTTCATTTTTGTAAGAAATTTTTTCTTTAAAAAACCTTGTAAATAGTCTTTTATAGAAATTCGCTGCCCCCCCCACAAAAACAATACAATTGAATAATAATTTAACCCCGTCTTGGAAAATCACAAAATCCAAAACGGGGTTCTCATCGAATAACAGTTTTTTTGAAAAATACGACATCTACCCCTAATTATGTTTAGCCCTTAGTAACTAAAACGAATTTATTTCTATAGTAAAAGAGTAGGTGATCTGCCAAATAGCATCTTGAGAACACTGTAAATTTTAGATTATCGTTAGTTTTCAATGCCTGTTCAAACAAACTTTTCATCAGTATAATCATCGACTTATAATAGTCTTGTTCAAAAGCCTGCATAAGTGACATATCATATTCATCAATCAAAAAGCTTACTTTTCAGTTATAATACTTTGTGAGCAATGCTGATAAAATTTTCAGACTGCCAATATTAACAACATCACAATCCCTATCTTTACACATCTACTTATAATACCTTCTCCTAAAATGTATCCACTATTTTTTCTCTCTAATATATAACGACTATCCAAGCAGAAAAAACAAATGTTTTTTCTTGTTTTCTCTACTCTTTACTAAATGAAAAATATATCTTTTCTTTTATCTCTAATACAATCTCTGTTTTCCATTTATCCATTTTTAATTCAAACAACTTATCGTACTGAATCCCCATTTTCTGCCAAAACAACTATAAAGAGTTTTTTCCAAAACCAATCAGTCATAACTTCCCTATCCCTTCATTTTCTATAAAAGGAAATACTCATATTCAAACTATAAAAAGACTACATTAAAAAAGGCAAAAATTCTCTACATAATCACTTCCTCCTCTAAGTTCATTATTTTCTGTTTTTTAGTCTATACCTTATTGTGTCTATAAACTTAATACGAAAAATTTTTCATTCTCAATCATATACGCTTAGCTTCCTACTATAATTTCACTAATCTCAAGCATTCCTTCTTCACTAACATCATCTGGATGTATAACAGAGCAAGTTTCTTTTTTATGCATAAATATTCCGCATTGCTTCTGCAATTATTAAACGACTAAATTGCAACTCTATTTTCTAAAAATTTTCTTTCTTATTCTTCAATCCATCTCTGGCGAATACCAAAACAATCATCTCTATGTACGAATTAGGTCACCCGTCCATCTATTTCTATCTATTTCATCTAGTGCTATTCTGTCCATACAGTCCGCAGAAACAGCGTAAAAACGCACAAAACAGCACTCAATATCACTCATTTTCTGCCTTATAGATAGTAGCTCACGAAATATTTCACTCTCGTAACTGGTCCAAAGCTTTTCTTAGCATCAATTATTCTTTCCACAACATTTTTTATATTTCTTTCCTGAACCACATGGACACGGATCATTTGGATATATTTTCTTTTCTACTCGTATTGGTTCCCCGTTCAGCCCGATCGGAAACATTGTTGTTTGAATAACATCTGTATTTCCATTTAAGTCAACCGGCACCCCCATAGCCTGCAACTGCGGTGCAGCATCCTTTAAAATTGCAGCTGCATTAGAACTTGCCGGAACAATTGTTGGCATTTTATCGACAGACTTTTTTCTTACCATTTCACTTGGTTTGTACCCTCTGTTCTCTTTCATTCGGGTATTGTTATGTGCCGTCACAAGTAACTCTAGCAATTCATTTATCATTTTCTCTTCAAATTCAATATTGGCTTCCGTCATTTTATTGATAATTTTTGATGGTGATTCTCCTTCATAACTATTTGCCCACACCTGCAGACACCACGTCACTGCCTGCTCATAAGAAAACTTCAATTTCTTAGTAAAAAAAGATTCCAGTTTTTTATATGCAGACGAACTTGCCTCATATCCAATTCTACATATCTCATCTATCTGCTGTGCTGAGGGGATATAAAAATCTTTATCCATCTGCTGTCGAAGCAAATAATCAAATTCTGCATCTTCAAATAACTGCAGATGCACAAATATTCCTTTTTCTGAGTATAACGGGTTCTCTTTTGGCCATCCTTCCATCCCAAGTTTATCCATTGTAAAAAGACACGATTCCACAATATCAACCGGCATTTCCCAAAGCATTCCTATCATTTCATCTATAGAGTCCTTTACTTTCTGTCTATACATTTCATAGATAACTTCGATCGGCGCTATTCCATAGTATTGTATAAAGAAATGTATGCACTTTACCAGCCAACCTTTTCTACATTGCTTCAATTGAAATGCTTTGTCATCTATTTTAGAAAAGGCAACAGCAACATCTTCAAATACGCAAAATCTGTCAGTTGGATCTTCAAAATATCCAATCCAATATCTGCAAAGCTGCATCGCATCTACCACTTCATTTACAGAAACAGCAGTAGGGGAAATACAAGCTTTCCGAAATAAGTCCATCTGTTCTTTTGTAAGGCATGCCAATCTGCTTCTAAGCATTTCCTCGGCACAAAAAGTATCAACAATTCTATTTATTAAATCAGCTTTTCGAAGTCCTGAGCACTTTTTGATTTCAAAACTTCTTGCCTGATCTAACAGTTCTTCTTTTGTATATTTTGTTAAATATTCTCTTAAAAACATTTCTGCTCCCTATCTACTCATATTTTATCTTCTATAACGAAATCCATATTCTTTTTTTAATCTCTCATATATTTCAAATGCGATTGGACAGACTTCTACTGTTTCCACTACACTGTACAAACTATGTAACCTCTCTGGCTGATCCGTATATGGATATTTCCTACAATTCTCAGGTTTATATTCTCCCAGCTTACAGTTTCCGTCTTTTTCCAGAAAATCACATGGATGATGCTTAGTTACATATATGTTTTCACTTTCTTTTTTCATCAAATAAGACTTTATGAACTCTTCTTTCGTAATTCCCAAATATTCTGCATCTTTCTCAAAATCTTCTTCCGGAATACTTCCGCAGTACATCTTACAACAGTTCCTACATCTGCTGCAGTCATAATTTGCAAACAACTCTTCATGAAGTTTTTTGAACTGTTCGTCCAATTCTTTTTCATCTGCATTGCATTTTAAAAATGTACGAAATTCAATATTTTCATTTTCCTTTTTCTTGGCCTCAAATTTTACTTTTCTTGGTGCAATCATATTATCACCTCATTTTTCTCATCTTTTGCTGACACTGAGCCTTTTCTCACCCAACTCTGTCCCGTCAAATTTATCCTTTACATATTGACAGGTTGCAAAATAATAATCCTGATTTCCTTTCCATCAAAACTCCTGTTAAAATTTGTTTCAAAAGCATGCCTGTCTTTTATAATTTTTTCTTTGTCATAGATATAAAAGAATATATAATCCGCCTTATAATGTACAATATCAGCTTCTATTTCTTCTGTCAGCTTTTTTAAGTTTGTTGATGTTCTTGTACACTTTGCTTCTATGATTGTATTTAAAGAAAGAATTTTTATATCGCTTCTAACTGTTCCAACTCCCGAATCATCATTTACCTCTCTTCTGGCGTCTGGACATAGTGGTTTTATAACTGCATAAAGCAAATGCTGTAAATCATATTCATTTTCAATCTGTATTTTTTGCAAATTTTCTGTGGTAAGTGATGCTCTCTTATCCGGTTTTGCTTCCCTAAACGCTTCTAAAAAGAAATAAAAATTCCTCAGAAATCTCTCAAGCTCCCTTTGAATAAATTGTGATGATTTCTCATACTCTTCACACAAAATACTATCCAAATAGATTAACAGATTTTCTTTTGCTTTTAACATATTTTCACGGGTAGATTCTTTCGAAAATTTGTTTACCATATATTTCTGCTTATTCCTGATATTTTGAACAATATCATTCTTATATGTTTCTTGTTTCATCATCTGGTGCAGCTTCGATATAAATTCCTCATATTCCTCTACAGTATCCACTAATTTCAACTTTTCGATATACTCTTTCAGCATATTATCCATTCATTCTCCCCCATCTCAGATAAAACAAAAATAATGGATCCAAAACATACACTTTTCCGTCTTTCCATTCTATTGCTTTATAAATTTCTTCTTTTTCTTTTAGGATTGTTTGTAAATTATTTAAATGACTTTTTACAGAATTTCTATCCGGTTTTCCTTCTGTTTTAGGAATAAGGTTTATGATTCTGTCATAAACTGTGTCAAAATCTAATTCCATAATCGGAGGATTTTTGGCTAACGATTCCACGATCAGTCCATACAAATCCAATTCTTTTCCATCTAATGTTTTGTATAAATTTCTTTTCTTTCCACGCGGATTTGGACCTTTAGACATTACATTTACCACATCGTAATAGTTAAAGTTAACCGTTGTAAATTTATATGCCATTTCCAACATATCAAAATTTACAATATGCTCATTTTTGTCTTCCAACAATGTGCAAATGCTCAGACAAATATACTGCATTAACTGTGGTGATGTAAGACATTCAACTGCCAACTGTTCTGCAACTTCATCTGTTATCTTAATGTCAAGTTGTTTAAATCCTTTTAAAGCAATCTCTTTTAAATCCTTTTTTTCCCACGCTTCAATATTAATTAAACTCAATCTTCCCGATAAATCTGCATTCTGTCGAATTGCATCGTCCGCCCTATGCGGAAGAGAAACTACGACTACCTTTAATTCTCTTCTAATTGCATCTTTGAGCTGTTGTGCCATTTTTGTCTGCATCTCTTTTGAAGCATAATGAAAATCATCAATTACTAATACTTTATCGTGCTCTTTATAATATTGAATAACGGTATCTTTCGCTAGAACATACTTTTCACTTTTACTATCTGTTTCCTTACTATTTCCTTCATTAACCTCTCTTTCTGTTGTCAATTCTCCTTTATAAGGCAACCCCACTTTTGCAGCAACAATTGCCCAAAAATCTGTGTTGCTGTTAAAATCCGCACCAGAAATTTCAACAATGTTGTCAAATCCAATTACCTTCTCGCATAAGATTGTCTTTCCCATTTTTGATGGTCCAATTAATGATGTAAGGCAACCCGCTGTTCTCAATGCCTGCTTTAAACGTAATTCATATGATATACCTGTATTTTCATAATTCCTGGAGACATATGTATATTCCGGATACGCTCCAGGTTTAAATACATTTTCTGCTTTTAGTCTCATATTAGCACCTCCAAATATTAATTACTCTAATTATAACACATTTTATTACTTTTTAAACATTTTATTACTTTTTATTGGTCTAAATATCATTTGACCATAATATAACTTCATTGTTATACTCCAGCACAAATGATTTTGTTATCTATCATACTTAAGCATACTTAATAGAAAACAAAAAGGCTGAAGCCCATGATGCGACTCCAACCCTTTAATTTCTCTCGACAAAAGAAAACATATAACCCTTGCATTTATATTTAATTATTCTGAATGATATTCACTCCAAATTACCATTTTTGCGTAACAAATTCAATTTCGTAACAATATCATTCTTTCATTTTCAGTTTCGTTTAGTTTCATCCAATCCATACATCTCGTACTTCAAATCACAGAACAACACTATATATTGTTCTTTAGCACTGCTACATTATAGCACTTCAGAAACATCCAGAAACAAAATACTCTATCTAAAATTGTATTATACTGTTTTACTTCCATGTTACACTTTTATCTACTAGACTACTTTCCAATCAATCATTTCAAGCACTCTCTAGGATTTCAAATGATATATTTTTGATGTAAATTCTCACTTTCAATTTTAAATCCCCTTATAAATTAAGGTTTTTTCAAATATGTTTGTCTGCTGCCGTGGCAGATAAATAGTACTTTAATCATCTTTTTATATCTCCATTTAAGTCTTGTATTTCTTCTCAAACGCTTGATATTTCAGGGTTTTCCGACTTTTGAGTTTTCCTTTCTTTTCAAGGTATCTTCTCAAATCTTCTCGTATTTTCTTGTGTTTTTCCCTGCAATCTTGGTAAATCCGTTGGTAAAGCAAACGTCCTTACCAACGGGCTTTTTTAACTATTCGCTATCCGATATACTTCTTCCTTTGCATCATCAAAATTCACATGGGTGTAAGTGTTCAAGGTTACACTGATGTCTGCGTGACCCATGATATACTGCAAGGTTTTCGGATTCATCCCGGATTTTGCCATATTAGAGCAAAAGGTGTGCCTGCATACATGTGGCGTAACCTTTGGCATTTGCACTCTATAAATACTATTATACTTCTCGCAAATATGCTGAAAGTATTTTTCCCAGTGCAAGGCTACCATAGGCATATCGTTTTTATCCAAATATAAGAAGCCACATTTACCTCCTACAATAGGTTCAACCCTCGGTTTCTTTCTACTGGAAATAATACGTTGAAAGCACTTATAAACTTCATCTGTCATAGGGATTTCTCTTGTGCCACAAGAAGTCTTTGTATCTTCAATTACATACTCCATATTCCGTTTTCTTTGTAACTGATGATTGACACTAATTTTTCTATTCTGCATATCCAAATCTGATAATGTCAATCCCACAAACTCTGAAATACGAAGCCCTGTTTTGAATAAGATAAAAATCCCCTCATAATATCTGCAAAAGTGCTTATCATTTGCCACAAATTCAAGAAATGCTCGTTCTTGCTTTCTTGTAATTGCTTCTCTTGTTACGCTGTCGTTTACAACAACCGTAGCAAGCTGAAATTCAAACGGATTTTTGCGTATCAAATCATCATCTACCGCCATTTGAAAAGCTGGTCTTACAACACCTCTGATAGAATGAATAGAGCTATACCCGCGCCCGTCCTGCTGTAACTTTATCAGCCAACATTTTGCGTCGGACAGTTTCACTTTATCTATCCGCTTTTTACCAAAGTCCTCTTTCTTAATAATATTGAGAACAAAATTGTAATTTGCTTCTGTGTTATGCCGTACTCCCGTTTTTTGTAAAAGATATTTCTTTACCAGTTCTAAAACGGTCATTTCCCCACCACGCGGGACGATTTCATCATCAATCGCTTTCATTATCTGCTTTTCCTTTTCCCTTAATGAAAGGTCGTCGCGCTTTCCCTGTGGTGTCTTATCTGTCTTTTCTAATTTCCAACTATAAACAAACTGCGGTTTACCTGTTGTATCAATATATTTGAACGCATATCGTCCGTCCCGGCGTTGGCTCTCTCCATTGCGAAGAATACGATTTTTGCTATCTCGTCTTTTTCCGCTCATGTCTATGCTCCTTTCGTACAAAAAGAGCCTCGCCACGATATATTAAATTATATCATAAGCAAAGCCCTTTTTCTATCCTTTTATCAAGCAGCACTCAAAGCGGAAAGACTATATAGCCTATCCGATATGGCTACTGATTATCCTATATTTGTTAAATTGCTGTCAGGTCATTCAGAAAATCTTCAAATCGTTTCCTTTTGATAAGAAACTTCACTCCATTTTGAATAATAAAACCGGAGTCCAAATTATCTGAAACAAGTTTTCTTAATTTCTTTTCTCCAATATTAAAATAAATTACTGCTTCATCAATCGTTAAACAAAACTTATTTTGTATCTGTACCTGTGTTTCATTATTCATTTATTCTCTCCCCTTTCTTGAACTATAAAACTATTGTAAAATTATAAAGGCTCATCAGACGGTTTTAGCAAACCTCACAAGAATTTCACTTCCGCATGGTTCTCATGCAGCTCTACCCGTTGTCTGCGATGCTTCTAACGCTCGGACTACGGCGGTAAAGGAGTATCATTATACCGATATATGGATTGTGGCGACAGAGTTGCTAAATCTGCTTTGGAACGCTGATATTTCTCGCTCGTTTTGTCCCTCCTTTCGGTCATGGCGTATCAGCCCAACGGCTCCCCATATATCGAATGTATCTGATTTGCCTTATGCTGCGCCGCCGTTCTCTTGCGCCGCTTTCTTTGTCAAGGTTCAAAATGTCTGTGCTGCCGCATTAGCAGCGGAACGGAGAAAGGGGGGGAGTAAAGACGTTCCACCGCCAATTGCAGTTATTCCTCTGCTCTAAAATTGAGGACAGCCATCATCAGTTTAGCTTGCAGCCGTTCCCGAATATCGTGGTCTATGCCAAAATAGACATTCCCACGCTCGTCGTACAGCTTCCGCATGGATAGGCGGGCTATGTAACCGCTGAAATGCTGCAAGACCATTTTCATAGCGTCCGGGTCGCCCTTTGTCGCTGCCACAATGACAGGATAAGGAACAAGGGCATTTTCCGGGTAGCCGGGTTGATTACCATTCGTCCCATTCATCAGCATTTTCCTCCAGGTATTTTCTCAACAGCTCAAAAGAGCTTGTCCGTCTGTACTGTATCGTGCTTCTCGACGTATTGAACAACTTTGCAATCTCGCTATCATTCATTCCCTCAAAATAGTACAACAGTACAGCTTTGCGCTTTTCTTCCGGTAAAGTACGGATTGCTTCAAGAAGCAGCTTCGGCGTGATTTTCTTCCCGGCTTTTTCAAAGACGGTTTCAGCCGTTTCCCGTTTGAAATATTCATCAAACGTATGGAGCTGCCGCGTTTCATCTAAGGTCAAGTCGGAAAAGGTAACTTCCTTTGCCTTATGCTTGCGAAGCTCTTTGTGAGCGTCGCAGGCTTCATTGTGCAGCACCGTATTACAATACTTCTGAAAAGAGCATTGCTTATAAAATTCCCTACGTTCAGGTTCCACATTCTCACCCCCTTTCGCGTTGAAAGTTGGTGGTGCTTCCCCCTTTTCGCGGGGCAATACTGCGTTTTGAAAAAACGCCGAACATTTTCGGAAATTTTTTCAAAAAATTTTTTGAGCAGACAAAATGCGCCCGTTCGCAAAAAGATGCGAACAGACGCATAGGAATAATAAAAAGTATTTAGATGATTTAATAGTTCATATCTAAGGGTAGAAATGTTCCCGGCGGCGGTCGGGCTTTTTTTAATAAGTCCAAGAATGTAAGAATTTGTCGATATGGTTTATAACTCATGGCGGCTACCTCCTAAAGCCGCCATGTCTACATGGTTAAGGGTCGTCGTACAAATAAAAAGAAACGGCGGCTCTGAAAATCAAAGCCGCCGAATTTCTAATAAGCGCGTGGAAACTGTCTGCTCTGCGACGGCTTTTTTTCTTTGCCGTCGTCCGGCAGATTGTTTTTTTATATTAGAAAGAGCCGATAACTACCGCATTTTCAAAAATACGGGTTATCGGCTCTGCGTCTGTGCGTCTGGCTCTTTAATGACCGTTACTTGTAAATTTTTTACTTTAATTAAGGTTTCCTGTTTACACTTTGGGCAATAAAGAGGAAAATTTTTCAGTTCTGTATCTTGCCGAATCTGCAATCTAGTTTTATTTCCACAGACAGGGCAACGAATCCAATTCCCATTTATCATTCACCATTACCTCCCAAATAAAACATCTATAATAATATAACAACTAAACGTATATTTACAAATCTAACATAGTATTTGATATGATATGTATGCTTTCTTGTTGTTTTGAAGTGTTCTCTATTTGTTTTATAATTTTCCCATCTTTGATAAAAAAAAATCTTTTTAGCATAACTTGCAACTACCGGGTCATGTGTCACTATCACAACAGCTTTTTTCTTTTGATAATTTATTTCTTCGAAATACTCCATAATTATTTTTGCAGATACAGTATCCAAATTTCCAGTCGGCTCATCAGCCAAAATTATTTGAGGATTATTTACTAACGCTCTTGCAATAGCAGTTCGCTGCTTTTCCCCTCCCGATATTTCATAAGGATATTTTTTCAATATACCTTTAATTCCCAATAACTCTGCGTTTTCATTTAATCTTCTTCTCATTTCTGCCGCACTTGTATGTTCCAAAATCATAGGAACTATAATGTTTTCCTCTACTGAAAGACTGTCAAATAGATTATAATCTTGAAAGACAAAACCAATATTTTTTCTTCGTAGCTCTGACATTTCCACATCACTATACTTACGGATATTGATACCATTATAAATAACATCGCCATGCGTAGCCTTGTCAATTGTTCCTAAAATTTTCAGCAACGTAGTTTTTCCACATCCCGATTTTCCCATAATGCAAATACTGTCGCCTTCACCTACTTCTAAGCTAATTCCACGCAAAACGGTATTCTTTTTTTCTAAATGAACCTTATCTATAAGAGAATTATTATAGGTTTTATCAATATTTTCTGCTTTCAAAATTTCCATTTTATCGGTACTCCTTACCATTTACAATTTTTTCACTAAATATGATTTTGCAATCTGATAGTAAGTATATTGAATTGCTATGACGAATAATTCAAAAAGAGCAAATCCGCTAATATAAGTAACATTCAATAACCCAACTCTATTACATTCCGCGACAATATATAGCCAGACTGTAATATCAGACAATAAAACCGACGAAAACAATAGTTCTTTGAAATCACAAATTGCATATTTTTTTCTGTCTTTCCACTCCATTCCTAAATAGGTCAATATATTTATGTTGTTTTTCTTATATCGTATATCACCCATTTGCTTCAAGAAAAGAATACCCATGCTGCAAATCATTGTAAATGCAGCCATAAAGTAACTAGAAATTCTCAAGACCAACATACTGTTTTCAAAACCGTCTGCTGTCTGATAAGTTGTAACAATAACACCTCCTGAAAAAAAGATAATGATAATATTCAATGCAAAAATAATAAATAATAACGTCTTATTTGTCTTGTATCTATACATAAAATCATTGAATTTTAGTATATTTTTCTGATAAGAATTCTTGAAAAACTTACGATATATATGAAATATAAAACTCAAACCAAACGAAGCGAAAAAATAAAAAGCCGTCAAACATTCAAATAAACTAAACATAATACGCCCAAATGTTACATTATTTAATTGGATTATTGAATCTATTAAGAGAAGAACTCCTGCAAAGGTGAATATACACATAATGCGATATGCTTGCTCGCCCTTGTTGCCCAAAGATATTGTTTTTGATAAATCCTTTTTCAAAATTCCCCATAATCCAATCAGACAGCTTACTCCCCAAAAAAAGAATACTATCGGCACAACGATAATTGCATTTTCAAACAATATATTCCAGCTTAAATTCACATTTATGTTTATAACCATAAAAATCATGGAAATACATTTCACTATGGTCATACCCAGGCTTATGCCAAAGAATGTCGCCACAAAAAAAATTATCGCAAATTCTATTTCCATAAAAAGGAGACATTTTTTCTTTGAAGAACCTAAGATGAGGAGTAAAGCATAGTCCTTCATTCTGGATTTTACATAAAGCCGAATAGAGTAAATAATAAACAGCAATCCCGCCACCATTATTACAAAATAATAGAAAAAAAAGACTATTTTCACACTTTCTGAATCTCCACCTAAATTTATGGCTTCATTTACAGCAAATAAGGATGTGATAGTAAAAATGATTGCGGAAAATAAAGCAATGCTGATTCCATAAACAAAAAATTTCTGTTTATCAATGTTTTTAATAATTATCTTCCACATTTCCGTTTTCCTCGTTTCCATGAATTGCCCGTTCCAATAAATCTACATATTCCTTTAACATGGCTTTTCCAAGCTCCGTTATTTTGTAAGTAGTTCTAGGTTTCCGATTGACAAATGATTTATCACTTTCAATATATTTTTCATTTTCCAATTTCAATAACTGCGCCCCTAAATTTCCGTCACTTGCATTTGTAATTTTTTTAAGCTCTTGAAAACTTTTTTCGCCAGAAACCAGAGAAACCATCGCCGCTAACCTTAATTTGTTACTAAACAAATCGGGTATATTATGAATCTCCACGTTTTTTCCTCCCGCTTCCTCTGGCATATAGTCCAAGTAAAATCATACCAAATGATAACATAAAAATTGAAAAAACATCTTTAGAGGAAATATTTATCGAATTTTCATGTATCTGTGCAACTGTAACCCCTTGCCCCATATTCAACAATAGACAATAAATGATAATTCCTAATAATGCACCTCCGCAAATCAATTTATCATGGATTATTATACCTAATACTGTCAAAGCGATAATAATACACAAAAAGGAAAAAGCTTTTTCTAACGTGACAGCAAATTCAGCCGTTACACCCGTTTGCTCCTTCAATGCCAGATTAACAAATAATTTAGTGAAAATTTTCCCTCCAATCAGCAATACTCCCCAAATTTTTAATATGCTCTTACTAATATCATTTCCGCTACGAAAAAGTTTTCCAAAATATATTAAAAAGATAATGCACATCATCACAAACGATATACCGTCAATAGACCGTAAAATTTGCCATTCTAAACCCGATATTTCATTTTGTGCATTTAATAATAAATACCCAATATTTTTTAAAACTTCGCCAAGCAGATTGATAAGTCCAATCCAAATAAAACACATTCCTATTCCAGAAATATCCCTTTGTGTTTTATTCAATACTTCTTTAATAAATTTGATGTCCTGTTCTGCGTTTTTTTTGTCCATAGCATCCTCCTTATTTATTTTACTCTATATTATAGAGTTCTCTATATTATTTGTCAATATAAAATCTCATACAAAGATTATCTTGTTTGATATTGAATTATTTAAGTTATGTATTAGAACTATGTAGACATATCCAACAGAAAAGAGGAACAGTAAAATGTAACTGGGTGAATGAATATGACAAAAAGACCAGTACCAAAATATGACTTTAAGGCTTTTGGAGCAGCGATAAAGGCAGCGCGAACGGGCAGGAAAGAGAGCCGCAAGAAAGTATGCGACGAAATGTTTATCTCTCCCCGCTACCTTGCGAATATAGAGAACAACGGGCACACCCCAGTTTGCAGATTTTCTTTGTGGCCGCATGTTTTCTCCTGGTGCCTTTAATTCAACAAAAGCTATCTTACCAATTGGAAACAGTACGATACGGTCAGGCATACCATCTAAACCCGGACTTACAAACTTTGGTGCAAAACCGCCTTTTTTCTTTACTGCCTCTACAAACTTTCTTTCTATAAATCGTTCTCTCATATCTTTTAACTGACACAAGGAACACATCTTCACAACCATTTCCTATATATTTCTTACGCGTGTGTACAGGCACAAATCTTTTCTATATAGAAATAAATTCGATTTTGAATATAAGGGAAATAGTTGTGTTGTGACGCATTCTTGTGTTCCTAACCTCCAAACTTGTAAAGTCGCTGCCTGCCATAAATCGGCTGACGCTTAATCGTAGTGGTTCGTTCCCAACCGCCAATTTGACTCATAAGTGCCGCAATGCTGTAACTATCCGTAGGTTTTAATTCCTGCAGAGACTTGCCAAAGCATTCGCACCAGATTTCTGCATTGCTGACCTCCGTACGAAGTTCTTTAGCCACACGAGCTGGCGAACCAAATTCACTGCCATTCAAGTAATTTCTTCTTTGGAACAGATCCATCTTGTCCCAATCGTCCGGAAGCATGGTATTCAGATACTCTTCCACCATACCAACACGCTCGTCCACTTCCATGGCAGACTGCTGCATCTTTTCAGCCTCTGCGAGAACATCACCTTCTAAGTACAATTTCTCCCCGGACTTCCAGATTTCTTTTGCCTCTGCCCAAAACTGAGCACGAAACTCTGGTGTAAAGTTCCATGTTTTTTTCTGTTTCTTCTGATGAAGCTTGATAATCCAAAAACGGCGGTTACCTGTGATATCACGCAAATATCCACGCTCTCCATTAACCGTAGCAATGATAATGCACTGGCGTGGATGAGATTCAACCACTCGTCCGTAAGATGGTCGGTACTTGTCGTCGCAGGTGAAAAGAAATGCTTTCACCTTTTCAATATCTGCTTTCTTCATTCCGGCAAGTTCTCCGATTTCCACAGCCCAAAATCCCTGCAGTTTTTCTGCACCGGACTTGTCATCCATATCCGTAAGAGACAGGGTTTCTGAGTAGTATTCCGGAGAGACTAAGTCTTTTACAACGGTTGATTTACCGATTCCCTGATCACCATCAAGAACCGGAACACAGTCAAACTTGATTCCTGGAACGTAAATTCTTGCAACTGCTGCCGCAAAAGTTTTTCTGGTAACCGTGCGGACATATTCTGTATCCTCTGCCTGCAGATATTTGATAAATAAGTCTTCCACTCGCTTCACACCATCCCACTCTGGCAGACTGTTCAAATAGTCACGAACTGGATGGAAATGTCTGTCATCTGCCGCTTTTGTAAAAGCAACGTCATGATTTCGACTGGAAAATGCTAGGTATCGGATATCAATGATGGACTTTAGCTGAGCTGTGTCTGCATCTCGCCAGAAAGAGTTCCCTTCCGGACGTTCCCAAGGCAGCGGACCTATAATCTGGATACGATTTGCCAACTCATTGAAAGCAAAGTTCTGGAAATCCGGGTCATTATTAAGGATAAGATTCAAATTGTAAACGCTGTTCTCCAAAAGGCCCGTTCTTGGCTGATACTTAAGCCTTGTCATCCAGTCACTATCGGAATCCGCAAAGTCTGTCTCCGCTTCCAATAACTTCTCTTCCGTTGCAAGACGCTTCACTTCGTCATCCTCCATTGCCAGTTCGCACATAGCATTGAAGGATTTCTTGCTGTCATCGTCACCAAACCTATGGATTCGAACCAAGTCAAATGCATTGCAAAGTTTCAAGTACGCAGGATCTTTGGCATGATGAGAATATGCGAACTTGCCTTCTTCGATAATTTCCACACCTGCCATACTGGATGACTGAATATAGTGATATCTGTTTTCGTTATCCGTTGGTTCGTATACATCAGACAGGAACTTTTCAATGACACGATTAATTGGAAAATAAGTACGATTGAATAATCCGACTGTGCCATCCTTACCAAGCGGATCTTTTACTTCCTCTGTTCGTGTTGTATTCGCACGGCTTTCTCTGGAAGATGTCGGGAGTCTGGTGGGATCCGTCCATTCCGAATGAGCAGATAAAATATCATCCGGATTCAGCCACTCTTTCTCCACATCCTTAAATACATAAACTCCGTTTGATGGTGTGGATGGCCAGTACATCAACTGATTGGGCTGATAGGAACATTCATCGAAATAGTCGATACCAAGCATATCAGCCAAATATCTGGAAACCGCGACAAACTCCTCTGGTGTCACATCACGGGTAAGCGGATACACCAAACGCACCCTTGGATGTTCTTCTGTACTGCTGTGTGTGGTGTAAAGCAGAGATGTATATGGTGCATTCATTTCATAGTTTTCTAAAAAGGCTTTATCGATTCTGTCACCATCCAAAGCAACCATAGAACGAAGCTCCACAGTATCGATTTTTCTTCTGCCACCTTTCAAGGCACCTGCCACAAATCCACCGTGGTCTTTCACGGTGTCACGTTTTGCTTTATTGAATTTTGCGTACTCCTCAGCAGATTCCGGCGTACGAATCGTGACCTTCAGACGTTCTTTCAGGTCATCGAAAGTAATTGTTTTATTCGTCCAGGTCTTTGCCTGTCGGTTATTCCCATATGCGATTGCCAGCGGTCTCATAAGCATTCCACCTCCGTAAAATCATTTCTAAAATAGCGCACTGCCTGTCTGCGTTTCTGTGCCTTCTCGATTTCTGCACTCATACCTGCAGTAATGTGTTCTGACAGAACCCACACCTCCTGGCATTTTCCCATCAGGACCAAATCCATATGAAGTGCCAGTTCACGTTCCTGCTTGCTTTCATCATTCATAAATGGAAACAACAGATGCGGTGTTACCGGAATACAACCATTCTGATATGCATACTCTGCAAATGCTGTTGCCTTCTTTTTATTTGCTTCAATATCTCCTGAAAACGGAGCACAAATATATACCAATGGACGAAAACCGATTTTTGCCTCTGCTTTCATCTCGCGTTCTATATTTGCAATTGCCTGATATGGCACTAAATCCATATAGCCTTCTGCGTTTCGAATCCCCATAGCTCTCCCTCCACTCCAATGCATATTAGTTGTGCAGTTACAAACTCTGCCTTTTTCTCTTTTTGTAATTCCATATGAACTACCTCCAAAATCCTTATTAGAAGCACTGCCTCCTACAAGGTAGCCGTAGGAGGCAGTACAAAAGGACGTTTTAGAATATTTTTTTCAGATTCTTAATTGCTCTGCGATATCTGTGAGATACATTGTTCGGAGCATCACCAATAAGGTCTGCATACTCTGCCACAGTCATGCCATCCAAAATGATTGCAATCAGCATATCTACCTGAGCCGGTTTCACTGCTGCTCGGATTCTGTCGCAGCAAGCCTTATAGTCATACTGCTTGTCCTTTTCCAATTCCTGTCTACAGAAGATTCTAGGATCTCTTACCTCTGACATAAGCGGTTCTGAGCAATCCATCTCATCTGTTTCATCATCCGGAACTGCCTTGCTATACCCACGATGACGATTAAATTTGTGCCAGTTGTTGTAATCATCCTTGTTGAACTGCTCATTCCATTCCTTTTGAATCAGTTCTTCACGCTCTTTCTGGGAAAGTCCTTCGCCTTCAAGGGACAGACTGACCCACATTTCCTCGGTTGCCTTTGCATCCAGCTCGATAGTCTGGATTTCGTTTTCGTAACGGATTTTTAATTTCATAATGTTGTCCTTTCCGCCTCGGCTACTGCCATTTGGCGAGGACAACCCAACTCCGTTAAACGTAAAAAGCGCACGACAATAAAGCGGGGAAACATACAACCCTATAGGAACCCTCCGGTTCCGGTAAAAAGTTGTATGTATATCCTCGCCAAACGTCGCGCGCCGTAAGGCATTTGAATATAATGATTTTCAAAGTTCCTGCAGTTTAGGGTCGTGCCGGACCAGTGGGAAATCTCCCACACTTTTATCATAAAATATAGAAGATGCTGATTTCTAACCCACCACTTTACTTTTGATCAAGATTTTTTAGGCGTTAAAACGCAAAAAAGGCCTGACAAAATACAGGTGGTATTACACCCATACTTCGTCAGGCCTTGCTCACTACTTATTGTGTGGCTATTTGCTCAGTACGAATTTGCTTTAAGTGAAAGCTTACGGCAATGACTCCTTTGCACATTGGACATTTAATCTTAATAATTCCCTCTGTTGTGCTTGGGTCAGCGTCGAACAATCTTCTGTTTTTACAACACGGACACGCTATATGCACTTCATTTCCTTTTTTCACCATCGTCGCCTCCAATCAATGTTCATAATAATATGGAGAGCGATGGAAACCACTCTGTACCAGCTCTTTCTTTGGAAGCTGCATCTCTGCATCTTCCTTTGATGCAAACACCCTGCTTTTTCTAAGCTGAATGGCACCCCCCGGATGGAAATCTAAGTACACAGAAATCCCGCGATTTGCTGTCACTACCACTTCCGTGATAACTCGATTGCTTTCAATAATAAATACGTGTGAGCCAATTTCTAATCTCTTCTGCATCGTCATGCGCCTCCTAAAATAAGAAGGCCAGTTAAAAGGGAAAGTCAAACTGACCATACACCGATTATTACTGTTGCTGTTTAACATTTTTCCTAATGTAGCGATGCTTTTATTATACGAACACTTGTTCGATTTGTCAATTAGAAACCTGACGGATGTAATATTTTCATTTAACGAATATTTTCTCCCTTTCGGGAGACAGGCAGGTTGATTATCCAACCATTCGCTGCCCGTCTTGTTTGTGGAACTATTTATTTCCACGAGACTTTGCAGCCTGAGCCAATGCGCTTCCAGCAACAGATTTTGATGTCTTACTGTAACGATTGTCACGAAGAATCTTGCTTGCTTTTGAAGCAACACTCTTCGATGTTTGCTTTGCATTTTTAGCCATTACTGTTACCTCCTTGTTATATTTTTGTTTTCAGGGCTATTGCCTTCCGACACTTTAATTATATCTGTAAGGCTACGAAATCCCGAATCTCGGTGAGTTACAGTGAAACACGCAAAAAATCCCTATCTACCGAACATTTCTGCGTTTACGAAATGCGATAGATAGGGATTTAGAACCTTATAGGTGATGAATCGTAACTCGTCAAGTTACAAAGATTTTTAAGTTTTTATTGGTAATCCAAATTGTACATACAAAAATTTACACAAAAGTCATTGTAAAAGTAATTACTTTGTATTATACTATAGAATAGTGATAAGTATAAGGAGGGCAAACAATGTCTGAAGTAAAGAAAAGCATTACTCCAATGGAGCATTACAATATGTCAGATTTCCTTCGTGGTCAGTCTTCACGAATTATTACCACCATATCAGAAGAGGACAAAGCAGGATTTGTCCTGAAAAATGGTAAGCCTATGGCAGTTATTATTTCACATGAAAGATATAAACGACTGCTGCAGGCGGGTATTGATATTAATGAATATTAATCTGGAGGAATCAGATATTATGGCTAAAGCTAAAATTACAGAAGTTATGATGGACGACAAGACTATTGATGCGTCCAAAGAGATAGCAATGGTATTTTCTATTGCAAACACACTAAGAGGTCCTTACAAGCCGGATAAATATAAAGATGTTATCATTCCGATGACTATCCTTCGCCGCTTAGAGTGTGCCTTCGCATCCAAAAAAAAGGATGTTGTTGATACCTATAAGAAAAATCCAAAAGCGCCTGCGCAGTTGCTGTGCAAAAAGTCAGGCTACCAGTTCTACAATACCTGTGAATATGATTTGAAAAAGTTACTTACAGAAGCACCTGCTATCGTAGAGAATCTGACTTTTTATGTCGAATCGTTCTCTCCTAATGTACAGGCAATTTTTGAAGAATTGAAATTTAAAGAAGAAATCAAGAACCTCGATAAGAACAACCGTTTACTTGGTGTTGTTAAAAAATTCTCTGAATTAGATTTAGATCCGGAAAGAGTCGATAATCTGAAGATGGGTTATATGTTCGAGGAAATCATCCGTAGATTCTCTGAAAATGCGTCTGCTGGTGACCACTATACCCCTCGTGAAGTTATCCGTCTTCTGACAAGCATCTTGCTTGCAGAAGGATGCAGCGATATTTTCAGCGAAGGTCGTGAAGTTACTGTATTGGACATGGCCTGCGGAACAGGCGGTATGCTTGCTACTGCTCACGATTTTATTGTCCGCATGAATCCAGATGCCAATGTGCGTCTGTTTGGCCAAGAAAACAGTCCTGAATCCCACGCTATCTGCCTTGCTGATATGTTGATTAAGAACCAAGCTGCTGAAAACATCCGCTTTGCAGATACTATGAAAGAGGACTGTTTTGAAGGCACCGATATGCGTTTTGTCATTGCAAATCCGCCATTTGGCGAATCCTGGGGTGGTAAAGATGCGGGAGACGGTGTTGAAAAAGCTGTCCGTAAAGAACATAAAAAAGGAAAAGACGGCAGATTCCCTGCAGGTCTTCCGGCAACCGGAGATATGCAGTTACTTTTCATGCAACACGCCGTTGCAAAAATGCAGAAAAAAGTTGGCCGTGCAGCTATCATCACCAACGGTTCCCCTCTTTTCTCTGGAAATACAACAAGTGGCGAAAGCCAGATCAGAAGATACCTTCTTGAAAATGACCTTGTAGAAGCTATCATCGGTCTACCTTCTCAATTGTTCTATAACACTGATATTGCAATTTACGCCTTCATTCTTTCTAAAGGTAAAAGAGATGAACGCAAAGGCAAAGTTCAGTTTATTGATGCAACAGATATGTGGACTCCTTTGAAGCGTTCTCTTGGTAAAAAACGTAGAGAAATTTCCAAGGCTCAAATTACACTCATTACTGAAATGTATTCTGATTTTGCTCCGGGAAAGAAAACGATATGGGACGAAAAGCGCAAACATGATTGTGTGATTGAAAACAAAATTTTTGACCGTGAAGAATTCCTTTACAAAGAATGGTCTGTGTACCAGCCTCTTCAGCGTAGAGGTGCTATTAATGCTGATACAATTGAGGCACTTCGCAACAGTGCTTATTTCACAGCAAATACAAACATCTTCAACGAAGCAAAGTTCGAAGAACTGGAAGAAACCAATCCTCGTAGTGATGCTGATGAAAAAGCATATCAGAAACAAATTAAAGGACGTGAGTTTACTACCTCCGTTATCGAAGCATTGACTACACATATCTCTGATACCATATATACTGACTTTTCAAAATTTGAAATCGCTTTGAAAAAGGCACTGGCGGATGTGGATGGCCTATCTCCTTCTCGTTTAGCAGGAATTGCGATGGAAATGTCGGTTATTGATAAAACAGCCATTGTTCAGAAGGATAAAAAAGGTAACATTATCATTGACCCTACTACCAAAGATACAGAAATCATCCGTTTGAACCAGGATGTTAAAGCATATATGGATGCTGAAGTATTTCCTCATATTCCGGATGCCATTTACTGCTATGAGTTTGATGAGAAAAAGGCTGAAAGTACAACAAACAAGGAACGTTTAGGTGCCGAATTTCCATTTACACGCTATTTCTATGAATATCGTGAACCGGAAAAAGCTGATGATTTGTTGGATCAGTTTATGGATTTGGAGGCATCTTTATCCGAGAAGATTTCTGCCTTGCAGAAAGGGGCAAAGTAATGGATACGATGAAACAAACTGGTATTCAGTGGATTGGTGAAATACCATCAGATTGGAATACCAAAAAAATAAAATACATTGCCAATTTAAAGGGGCGTATTGGTTGGCAAGGCTTAACTTCAGAGGAATACCAAGATGAGGGTGCATACCTTATTACAGGTGTTAACTTTGAAAACGGTGGAATTGATTGGGAGAACTGCGTTCATGTACCGATGAAACGTTGGGAAGAAGCAAAGGATATCCAAATTCAGAATGGAGATCTTTTGATTACCAAGGACGGTACCATTGGAAAAGTCGCAATTGTATCCGATATGCCGGGCGAAACCTCTCTTAACAGTGGTGTCCTTCGTATTATGCCAATTGAAGGCTATAGCCGTAGATTTCTTTACTGGGTAATCAAGTCTGATGAATTTTGGAATTGGTTTTACTTCAAGAACTCCGGTAACAGCACTATTGTACATTTATACCAGGGAGATTTTGCTGAATTTCTTTATACCTTCCCATGCTACGAAGAACAAGAAGCTATCGCCGATTTTCTTGATGAGTATTGCGGTAAATTAGAAGATATTATTAATAACTTGGAGCTGCAAATCGAAACACTCAAGGCATATAAGAAATCTTATCTCTGTGAAATTGTAACACACGGGTTAAATTCCTACATTCCTACAAAAGAAAGTCACATTGAATGGTGCGCGTTTATCCCTTCTCATTGGGAAACTCTTCGTATGCAGGACATAGCATTATATAAAAAAGGACCTTTTGGAAGTGCTGTAACTGTTGATATGTTTATAGAAAAAGGTGAAAATACCTATAAAGTCTACGAGCAGAAAAATGCAATTCAAGGTGATGCATCCTTGGGATGGTATTATCTATCGTACGAAGATTATCGTGGTTTGAAAGACTTTTCAGTTTCCCCCGGAGATATAATCGTCAGTTGTGCCGGAACTATTGGTAAATGTTACATTTTACCTGATAATATTGAGCCAGGAATTATTAATCAGGCTCTTATGAGGGTACGAATTAATGAAGGATTTAATAAATCATATTTCATTTATTTATTTGATGTAGCATTGGAATATATGAACGCCAAATATAGTAATGGAAGTGCAATTAAAAATATTCCTCCGTTCAGCATTTTGAAAAAACAAAACATTCCAGTTCCACCTATGGAGGAACAGAATGCTATCGTTGCAGAATTAGATCATAAAATTCCACTTATAGACAGTATCATCAGCGAAAAGGAAAAGCAGTTATTTGCGATGAAAAATCACAGAGACTCCCTTATCTTTGAATATGTAACAGGAAAAAAACGTGTAAAGGAGGTTCAGTAATATGCCTATCAAAGCAGACCAACTTCGTGAAAAAGAAGATTATCAAAAACTGATTATGGAGCGTTTGCAGGACGATAACGGATTCCGCATTCGCCCTAACACAGCGTACAGACCCGGACTGGCTATGGATACCGATATGTTGCTTGAATTCCTAGAGGATACTCAACATGACGAGATGGAACATCTCCGTCGCATGTACAAAGATCGTACAGAAGAAACAGTTATTAATTACATTAATGCAGAAATCAACAAGGATAGCCGTGGCTTGATCGACGTTATCAAGCACGGAGTTGAATTCGATAACGGTGCCACATTGAAGCTGATGTATCGCAAGCCTGACAGCACCATCAACACTACTGCTGTAGAAAACTATAAGAAAAATATCTTCTCTGTTATGGAGGAGGTGTATCATAAAGCAGATGAGCGCATTGACCTAGTTCTATTTCTTAACGGTTTAGCTATCTTTGCGGTCGAACTAAAGTGTAACACGTCTGGCCAAACATACGAAGATGCCATTAAACAGTATAAGAATGAGCGCGACCCATCTACCCGTCTTTTTAAGAGTAGAGTCGGCGTGTTTGCAGCTTTCGCAATGGATCTGAACGAAGTTTATTTCACCACTGAATTAAAGGGGCCTGATACTTTCTTCAATCCATTCAACATTGGCGAAAACTTCGGTAAGGGTAATCCTCACAATAAATTTGGTGTAAATGTATCCTATATGTGGGAGAATATCTGGACTAAAGATAAAATCCTGTTCCTAATTGAGCGTTTTATTTATATCAAGAAAAAGGAAACCCGTAATGCCGACACCGGAAAAATCAAAAAATCGAAGGTGCTGATTTTCCCTCGTTTCCACCAGCTTCGTGCTGTGGAGCGTGTTATGAATGATGTCATTATCAATCATACGTCTTGCAACTATCTTATCGAACATTCTGCCGGAAGTGGAAAAACAGAAACAATTTCTTGGTTGGCTCATATTCTAGCAACCGTGCATGATGCAAATAATGATAATGTATTTGATACCGTTCTGATTATCACTGATCGTATCATTGTTGACCGCCAGCTCCAGGAAGCAATCCTCGGCATCGAGCATAAAAGTGGTCAGGTAAAGGTTATGGATGATAAGTGTGATTCAGAAGATCTGGCAATTGCGCTCGGTGGCAACACAAAGATTGTTGTCACCACAATTCATAAATTCTACTACATTCTCAACAATAATTTGCTCGGCGATCTTAAGAATAAGAAATTCGCAGTATTGATTGATGAGGCACACTCTTCCACCGAGGGCGTTTATATGCAATCGGTTACCAATGTTTTAACTAACGAGGAAAATGAAGAAGAAAAAATCGAAGAAGACAAAATACTTGAAGAAATCCAAAAAAGTGGCAAGCAAAAGAATGTTTCCATGATTGCTTTTACTGCTACTCCTAAGCCTGACACGCTTCAACTTTTCGGTACCCTTAACGCAGAAGGCAAAAAAGAATCCTTCGATCTGTACTCTATGAAACAGGCTATCGAGGAAAGATACATACTGAACGTTCTGGATAACTATGTCACATGGAAAACCTACTGCCATATTAATAAAGCTATTGAGGGTGACCCTGAACTTCAATCAATTGCAGCAAAACGCAAAATGGCTCGTTTCATCGATTTGCACGATACTAATATCGCACAGAAGGTAGAAATCATTATTGAGCATTTCAGAGCCAATGTTGCAGGTTGCCTTGGTGGTAAAGCAAAGGCTATGGTAATTACCTCCTCTCGCCCTGCTGCGGTAAAGTATCGACAGGAATTTGAAAATTATATCCAAGCAAAGGGCTATTCCGGAATCAAAGCACTTGTAGCCTTTTCCGGAAAGGTAAAGCTGAATGATACGGAATATACCGAATCCGCTATGAACGGCTTTAAGGAAGAAGAACTGCGATATGAATTTGACCGCAGTTGCTACCAAGTGCTTATTGTCGCTGATAAATACCAGACCGGATTCGACCAGCCGAAATTGGTGGCAATGTATGTAGATAAGCGTCTGCGCGGAGTACAAGCTGTGCAGACACTCTCCCGCTTGAACAGAATTTGCCCACCATATGACAAAACCACCTTTGTCCTGGACTTCAAAAATAGCTACGATGATATCAGGCTGCTTTCGAACCGTACTACAAAGACACAGTTTTATTCGAAACTATTTCACCATCTGATATTCGTGACTTAGACCGTGAAATTGATGCATACGAATTTCTGGATGCAGACGATATTGACGAATTTAACACGTATTTGTATAAAGATAACCGCACCTCCAAGGACAAACAACGTATGTGGGCATTGCTCGACAGCGCATTAAAACTAATTACAAAACGTCCTGAATTGGAGCAGATGGAAATTAAGATTACAATTCGCCGTTTCTTAAAGGGATACTGTTTTCTCATCCAAGCTACGGCTTATGAAAATCTCGAATTCCATAAGAGATATAATTTCCTCTCCTACCTAATTAAGGAACTCAATCCTGGCGGTGGCGGAAACAACTTTGATATTGCAGACAAAATCACTGTAAGTGACTTTAGGCAGAAACAGATGGAAAAACACGAAGGCGAAGAAATCGAAGCCAAACCAGAAGTAAAAATCAAGAAGCCAAAGCCTGCAAACATTGAAGAGGAACAGAAAAAACTCCTTTCCCAGATCATTGATGAGGTAAACGCTCTGTATGATAAGGACTATGAGCCGGACTTTACCACTAAGGCAGCAATGCAAATCCGTGACCTGCTTTTAAAAAATCCAGCTCTCAAAGACCGACTCGAAAAGAGTGCTAAGAATAACACTTTGAGCGAATTTAAATTCACATACGATGACTGTGTACAGGATGCATTGGTTGAAGGCTATGACCAAAATGTTGATTTTTATACCTTGCTTCTCAACAACGAAGAAATTCGTGCAAAATTTGCTAATGTATTTATGAGTGAAATTTACCGTATTTTACGCGGCAACACACCGTCAACGATTATTAACTATGGAGATTTCGTTAATAGAACCTATGTATCAAAAGTAGCTGAAGACCCTGTTCCTTATGGAACAAACAAAAAAGAGTAACGGGAGGAATTTGTATGGCCAAAAATCCATTTATGTATTATGTTCAGGATTTTGAAAAAGAGGCCGAGGATTTCCTTCGCAAGTACGAATGCGCCGATGCTATAGATACTCCGAGACCTATTCCTATCCGCGATATCGCAACAAGGTTAATGTCCTTGGATATCGTGGATACGGAGTATCTATCTTTTGATGGAAATGTACAAGGTGCTATCGCATTTACACGAGGCATTATAGATGTGTATGATTGGTCTACAGAGCAAAACATCGGTTATGAAGTATCTCATCCCACAATATTTGTGGATGCTGATGTTTTAAATCTTGGCAGAGCAAATAACACCTTGGCGCACGAATGTTTTCATTGGTGGAGACATCGAAATTATTTCAACTATAGACGCACTCACGAAAATGGTGCAGAATTTGCGTTTCGATGCAATAATCGTATCTCTCGATTCGGAAGTCTTCTTGGCGGGCAATGGTCTGATGAGGACAAAATGGAATGGCAGGCAAAAACAATTGCCCCAAAAATACTGATGCCACGTAATGCTTTTAAAGCAAAAGTTGATGCATCTTATAAACAACTTCTTAGAATAAACAGGAATGCCGACAGATGTTCTGTAACATCGGCTGTGATCGAGATTGTTTCCGAATTTTATGAGGTATCCAAACAATCTGCTGCAATCCGAATGTACGAACTTGGATATCCAGAAGCCGAAGAATATTGTGGTATAGACAATACAAGCAATAGAAATACTCCAAATTCAAACCGTATGGGCTCTACTGCAAAATATCATTTACGCCCTATTACACCTGTACAGGCATTCAAACTGTATTGCAAAAACGACTTGCTTAAGGCGGCATTAGACACTGGAGCCTTTCAATTTGCAGAGGGTTACTTTGTTTTTAATGATGCGAAATATTTACAAATTAGCGAATCCGGCACATGGACATTAACATCATACGCAAAAGAGCATCTGCCGGAATGTGCCCTTGATTTTTCCGTCAGATTAGTTCCTGATGGAATGATGCATGGTCTACCAACAATCATGTATCGTTCTGATAGTGTTTTTCGAGAAGAATCCTCATTTGAAGCCAACACACAAAATACGGAATTATTCAATAAAGCAAAAGATTTTGAGAAAAAGCTGAAACGAGTACAATCAAAGACCCTAACCCCGGCAGCATGGATGAAACAACGCATGAACGAAGAACATTGGTACGAGTATACCTTTGAGGAAAAGACCAAGTTGGATAAAATGAACTACTCTCGTGTTCAAGGTGGTACTCATAAGTTTTCAATGCGGCCCTTAGTAGCAATGGGTGTAGGATTGTCTCTCGATTTGGCTGAAATGGAAGAAGTTTTACGTCTTGGAGGTATGGCTTTCCAGGATGGAAACCGTGAACAAGAAGCATATAAATATCTTTTTACCGCCTTTTATGGTAAAGGGATCGATGAATGCAATGCATTTCTAAAAGAGGTCGGTGTTACCCTTTTAGGTACACAACAACGATTATAGAGGAGGTCAGAAAATGGCATATGGAAAATCCATTGAATTATTCTTGGCTAACGGGACTGCCGACAGCCTTATCATAGCAGAACTGTCAAACTGGAACGGGAAAGCAATAAAAATTCCTCGAATTGAAGTCTCCAATTGTAACCGAGACGACTTTTCACAGGCGGGCGTTTATTTTCTCTTCTGCAAGGAGGATGATGGTTCTGACTCAGTTTATATCGGTGAAGCAGAAAATATAAAAGAACGCCTCGTACAACACATCCGTGATTACCAGTCTGAAAAAGAAAAATATTACTGGAACACTGCTGTTGTCTTCATCGGGCGTGACTTAAATAAAGCTCTAATCCGATACCTTGAAAATCGTTTTGTTGAGATTGCTCGCGGCTGTCATCGCTATGCTATTCTCACCAAAAACACTTACAAGAACACTGTCATGAAAGAATCGCAAGTCGCAGCTATGGAAGAGTTCATTGACAACGTCAAAATACTCATTAACGCTTTGGGATATAAGGTTCTTGAGCCACTGCTTCATTCCGATTCTACTTTCTCCACTTCTGAAGATGACGTTCTGTTATACATAAACAAAGGAAATGCAGTAGCTACGGGCAAAGTTACTTCTGAAGGATTTGTTGTCCTGAAGGGAGCAACAATTAATGAGAAAATGTCCACCAAATCTTTAGGCGCGAGTGTTGTGAAACTTCGCGAAAAATATCTTTCCGATGGTAAAGTTGAGAACCTAACTACTACTGAGGATATCTTGTTTTCCAGTTCCTCTGCTGCTGCCGATTTTATTCTTGGCTACAGCGTAAGCGGACCAAGAACATGGACAGACAAATCCGGACGTTCACTAAAGGAAATTGAAAATGATATATAAAAATCTAACACCCTGACCTCAATCACAACGAGATCTGGGTGTTGCATTTTGCCCTCTCAAAAAGCAAGAGTCGGAAGAATGATACCTCCAACCCTTGTAAATGCCTTATTCAATCCCTTTTCAATATTTTATTCTAATCTCGCACGTATTTTCGTTCTACATTTGAATATTTTACCTTAATACTATCGATATCCACTTCCCCAGGATAAACTTTTTTCAGAACTCCCCACAAACCATTTTTCTCATCAGGAAAATTATCCATATACATACCAAATGGAATATTCATTATCATATTGGCTTCACTGTCTAATCCGCTTTTATATACACCATATGTTAAATCTGATGTTTGACCGGTTCTGATATCTCTGTCAAATACTATAGGACCGGATACAGGTAACCCGCCTTGCATTGTTATTGCTGCAGCTAAGTCTATTTTCTTTTCATCAACTAATATCCAAGAATGGTCAAACGCAAACATACCTGCGTCAACTTCTCCAATGCACAATTCTACATTTTCCCCCAGTTCCTTAAGCGCAACATATAGAACTGCACACGTAGCATGGCAAGCCCCCATCCACTGTTTTTCATTCATATATCTGTATAAGTTGCAAAGTAAATCGGCAATTTTGTCATTAGGCTGATTCTCGGTCACTGCTTCTCGAATCATATCGTATTCAGACCTATTCGTTCTTTTCAAACAACATTGTTTATATTTTTTTCCACTACCGCATGGGCATGGATCATTTCTTCCAATCTTCATAGCGATAACCTCCAATATACACTATAGTCATTTTACAACTAATCAGTATACATACATTTTCGTTCTTGTATGTTTTCCCAGTATCCTATTATCTAAATTATTGATTTTAATTAATCCCAATCATATCCTCCGCACTAAATAACTGCTCTTTCAACTGAATCACCTTTTTATTATTTAACGTATAATTATGTATGGAAGCAACAAACAATTGATGCTCTGAGAAATCCCTTTGTATAATATTAAGCATTTCTTGCACAGTTTCAATTTTCACTTCACTCCCACTTGGAGAATCAAGTATTATAGGCAAAACTACTCCCGTCTTTTCCTTTATCAACTTTACATATGTTAATTTAAAAGCAAAAACAATCTTATGTAATATTGTACCCGATAAAGATTTCAAATCATTAGTAAAAATATAATCCTTATTCGGTGCCACATATGTTTCTCCAACCCCTAATTCCTGCGCATACCCACTAATGCAAGCATGCATTTCTGCTATAATTCCATTATTCGATTTGGTTAATTTACGTATATCTTCCTGCAGTTTTTTTCTTTCCTTTTTCAGACGAGTGATGATGTTTTGAGTGGCAATGGAATCCACCTGGATTTTACTTATGTCGGCATCAAATTCCTGAATAGCACTCTGAACCTTAAACATTCCCTCTTCTTTCTTTTTTTGTGATTCTAACGACTGTATTTTCCTGTTAATCTGCGCAATCTCTCTAGCCAGAAGTTCTCTTCTTGCCACAAGGAATTCTGTATTATCAATGAAACCTATTAATGTTTTTTGTGTCACAGGCACTTCTTCACCAGTACTACTCATAACAATCAATTTCATTTCACTAATATACTCTGCAAGTAACTTGTTCTTTCGCAAAATATCCTTTATTTGATTCAGTTCTTCTTGAATAGGACTTCTCTCCGAATAAAGAATTTCTATTTTTCTTTCAATAATTTCATCGGGTGTATCAAACACCAAGTTTTCTCCAGCCTCATTTATTTCTTCTTGATAAGCTGCAACAGAATGCATGTACTCATACTTTTTAATTTGTCTATTAACAGCCTCTAATTCCTTCAATTGTTCTTCACAATCTATTCCTCCAAGGCCTCGTATCAGTGCTTCTATATTGAAGGAAATACTGCCTATTACTTTTCCTCTATTAAGTAATGTCCAACCTTTCTCCTGATCCATATAGCAAGCACCAAGTAAATTATCTGCAACATCAGAATTTTCACAATCAAACACTTGCTTCATCACTTCATGAAAATCTGACGGTAAAGAATACCCTTTTTCTTCAATTCCATCATCAATCGATAAATAGGAATTATGACGATACAACTTATAATCCTTTCCATCTTTATCAATTGTCATATAAAATTCCATATCATCGAACTTAAGACCTTTAGTCGATGGAACAGAATATCCTAAAGCATAAAGTAATGCCCTTACAAGGGTCGTTTTTCCCACAGAATTCTTGTCGCTATATATCATATTAGTAGAATCGGAAAACTCTATTCTCTTTTCAAGAAATCCTTCTTTCAAAGTAACACTCTTTAGTTTCATAGATTCACACCCTTCTTAATATCACTGATATATTTTCGTTGTTTTAATATTCTATATAAAATAATCTTCATTAATATTTCTTTTTCTGAGTCATCTGCATCTATATTTGCTAATCGTTCCAAATAGTCATTCCAACAATCATTAACAAACACTTTTACGCTTTTACCATATCTTCTGTGGTCAGATATTACTTTTGTAACAAACTCATACAGCAACGTCTGTTGATTGATTACAAGCTTATATTTATTCTCGATTTCTACGATTTCATCATCATCGAAGTCTTTTTTATACTCACTTGCTACGACTTTATCTACCACTAATACGATCAATGGCCACATCATCTCTTTTTTGTCAATTGCTATCGTCGTATCTGGTTGCGTCGCATTTTGAAAAAAGTCTCTTTGCCATATGTTTAGTATGTCTGTTCCAAGTCCATCTGTAGGTATATTTAGTTCAGTCAACAAATCATTAACGGCATTCTTTATTTCTTTGTATCTATTTTTCAGATCTCTTCCATAAAAGGGTATTACACGTACATCTATTTTCGCAGTATCAATATTCGTAAAGCCTTTATTATTTAGAATCTCCACAATCTTTTTCTGTGCACTCGCTGGCAATTCATCAAAAAACAAATGCGTCTTTGATGTAAAATAACTCATCGTTTTTTGATTATTAAATGGATTCGGAGAATTAGTAATATATGTATATAAACAGCCATCCCCATTTAATGCAGCCTGATTCATTGTTTCCAAGGCTGCCGTCAGTTTAGCAATAACATGAGAATAGTCGTCTGGTTTTATTACCGCTTTCACCTGCGAATAAATCTTCGTTTTATCCGCCAATGTAATTTCTATATCTTCATCCTTTCCTTCTACTCGAACCATTTCCGCTTCTTGAATATTTTCAAGCATTAACAATATTGCAGCATTGGCTTGGAAATCCCAACCAAAAGCCGATGCCGATGCATTTCTATTTTCCATTCCAACACCTCCATATGTTGATATCTTGAACAATTCTTATTCACTTGTATATTTGACTACAATTATCCAGTCCGTCAAAGCAAACTCTTTCATTTTCAACTATATTGGTTTTCTGCTGCCTATTAGCCTATCTATATTGGATTTGATGGCTTACTGAACATCCTGCCTATTCAAACCGTACTTTTTCTTTAGGTGTAATGATATTACGTTCGTGTTTATAATAAAGATTGGTTCCACAACATTTCTTAAACTTGATTCCGCTTCCACATGAACACAGCTGATTCCTTCCAACTTTAACTATATCTTTTCGTTCCCGGTTCTCAATCACTGTTTTAATGGAAAACTTTTGCAAAAATGGCTGATTCAAAGCAATATATTGATCAAGTTTTGCAAATTTTTCTTTTTCTTCTCTATCATCATCCGATAATTCTATAATACAACGCTTATCTTCCGGATGACTTACCAAGCATGCTGCTTGAAACTCTTGTATTTCATCAATAATCTCAATTGCAATTTCACCATAGTACAAATTACCTTTTATATGTGGACAAGCTAAACTTTGCATCGACTTTCCACATATACTACAATGGGATTTACTAATGATATACTCACCACTAACGAATACTTTATATGGATAAAGTTCTTCATAATTTTCTAGAAGAGCATATATATCAGGAAGTTCTTTACGTGCATCGACCTTCAAATACTTCCCAACAAATTTAATATCATCAAAACAGTCTTGTAATACATTCCATGATGATTTATACTTTCCTTCCTTCAAAAGTTTAAAATATGAAGCAAGATGACAAAACAACAAAAAATAGTTTTTATAAATAAGCTGCGCATTTGCCAGTTTTTCATCATTCTCTGCTACAGCCCGCTCCTTAATAACATTAAATAACTCCTTACAAACATCGTATTCTTTGCGTGAATTCTCATAATCTCCAGAACTTATGCGAGTTTTTAATATGTCCAATTGTGTACAAATAGTAGACACTTCTGGTATTGTTCGGTTTTCATAAAAATAATTAAGCATTAGTTCCTCACATTTTATTTAAATCTATTTTTTCAAAGCTCTCTTTAAAGGTCTTTGCGTCACCAGAATAATGAATATACTTTTCTTCATCGTCTTTTATTGTCAAGAATGTCACATCTACATTAGCAGGTTCTTTTTCGCGACCTCTCATTTTTTCCCATATATAATTACTTACCATATTTATAGCAAATGGTAATAACACGCTGGATGCAACCCATATAACAGGCATCCATATGTCAAATGAATGCAATGAGCGAATTTGAATATCGTCTTCTGCCAATACATCAAATGTATGATCAGAAGAATTGCTACGACAATACTTTATAAAATCAATGGTTTCTTGTGCAAAATAATATTCATCATTCTCATAAGCAGTTGGAACTGCTAAAATATCAACATTTCCTACTTTGGATTGAGCGTCATTCGAAATATTATTCTTTACATAATAACCCGAAAAATCAATATTAGTATTCCTAATAACGACATTATTCTCTTGAAACATTTTGTGGCTCATTTTAAATACCTTTTCCCTTCACTATTGTAATAATCTTTTTCTTCATTTTATCGTCATTCATATAAGATTTCAATGACTTGCACTTAACATACAGATACTTTTCAATGTAACACGCCCCACACCTGCAGGACGTTCTCTCTCAAATATTCATTTAACTCTCACCTGTAGTAGTCTCCCCGTAGAACCCTTTTAACGATTGCCCCAAGGGGTTCACTTCTATATAAACCCTCTTAACGATAACTGTTACACAAGCCACTTTAACTTGCCTGAAAAGTAGTCTTTCAGTAGTTCCGTGGCACTATGCCTGCCGTACTATGCCCAGTTCTGCGCGATTTTTCACTACACATTCGGTAGTCCGTTCACCCTGCCGTGGCAGATGAATAATACTTTTATCATAGTTATCAAACTCCTTAAACTGCCCGGAAATGCCGAGTTTTGTGGGTGTTTCGATATTGTTATAATTCTCTTTTCTTTGTTAACTAGTATAGAATAAATTAAATTTCTACTATATATTTTGAGGATAATGTATGGTAAAATAGTGTTATCTAAAAAAGGATGAACACTATGAGAAAAACATATCTTCCTCTGTCAGATGAAGACAGAGA
>OAWZ01000146.1_pt1 | contig 55041 bp, 49 predicted proteins | sample 1477091 | NCBI WGS metagenome assembly OAWZ01 (sample SAMEA2580282, study PRJEB22360) | human gut metagenome | biome: human gut; feature: human-associated habitat; material: faeces | place: Denmark | collected 2008/2010
TGCCATGATTACCAGCTTCAATATACTGGGAAAACCGCTGATGGGGCTGATCTTCCTCGCCTTCCTGAGCGGAAGTCCGCTATGGATCGGTGTCGCCGTCGCCGCATATGTGGTCTGCTATGCCGGATACCGCATGAAACAGAAAAACGTAGAGGAGTATCTGGAAACACAGGCAATGAAAAATGCAGAGGCGGAGGCTTAGGCTATGAATATTAATGTACAGAAATTCCGTAAGCCGTGTGCCTGCGGAAGAACACATGAAATTGTTGTAGATGATATGATTATTGAGAAGGGCGCCATACAGCGCCTTCCTCACATCATGAAAACATATTACAGTGAATACAAAACGATTGCCATGCTGTGCGATGACAATACGTATGCAGCGGCAGGAAAGCTCGTGGAGGAGCTTCTTCCCGGTATCATCACCATCCGGCTGAACCCTGAAAATCTGCATGCGGATGAGCATGGCGTGGAGGCTGCACAGAAGCAGCTGGACAAATATGCGGGAATTGACTTTCTGATTGCGGCAGGCTCAGGAACGATTCATGACATTACCCGCTATCATGCGTATGAGAAAAAGCTTCCGTTTCTGAGTATTCCAACGGCTGCCAGTGTGGACGGCTATGTTTCCACCGTTGCCGCCATGACATGGCACGGCTTTAAGAAAAGCTTTACGGCGGTATCTCCGCGCTTTGTGCTGGCGGACAGTGAAATCTTTTCAAAGGCACCGCTTCGTCTGACCGCAAGCGGCGTCGCTGATCTGCTGGGAAAATTTACGGCACTGTGTGACTGGAGAATCGCGCATGCCCTAACCGGTGAATATATCTGCGATACCGTCGTCGATATGGAATATAAGGTATTGAAGGAGCTCTGTGAGAATCTGGATGGTATCCGCAACCATGATCTGAGCGCCTATGAAAATCTGATGTATGGTCTGTTATTGAGTGGCATAGCCATGCAGATGATTGGAAACTCCCGTCCGGCATCCGGAGCGGAGCATCATATGTCCCATCTGTGGGAAATGTCCGCAATCAATGAACCGATCGATTACTATCACGGAGAAAAGGTCGGTGTCGGACTCTGTATGGCCACGGCAGTTTATAAGAAAGCAGAACAGAAGCTGCGTGCGGGAGGCTATCAGGTGAAGGATCACATGGAGCTGGAAACAGAGTTCATCAAAGCCAATATCACCAGTCCTGTCCTGCAGGAGGAGATTCTGAAGGAAAACACACCGAATCTGATGGCAGATATCACCGGGAACATGCTGAAGGAGAAGGAAGCGGATATCCTGACGATTCTCGCAGACCTGCCGGATGCCCAAACCATGATCGGATGGATGAAAAAGGTACACGGTCTGACGACGATGCAGGAGCTGACACTTGATGAGGCACTGAAAACGACAACACAGCGTCTGAGTCCGTATGTCCGTCAGCGGCTGACCTTCATGCGATTGTTGAAATTCTACGATTTCTATGATGAAATCACAGAAGGGTAGGAATCACTATGCTGGAAGAATTAAAGCAGCGTGTGCTGGAGGCGAATCTCTTGCTTCCCAAGCACGGACTGATCACCTTTACCTGGGGAAATGTATCCGGAATTGATCGTGACATGGGAATCGTCGCCATCAAACCGAGCGGTGTGGAATATGATCATATGACGGCACAGGATATCGTGCTGTGCGACCTGGATGGAAACGTGGTGGAAGGAAAGCTGAAGCCAAGCAGTGATCTGATGACGCATCTTGCATTTTATAAGAGCTTTCCCAATGTCGGCGGAGCGGTGCATACACACTCCCGCTGGGCAACCGCCTTTGCGCAGGCAGGACGAGCAATCCCTGCATTAGGGACTACGCAGGCGGATTACTTCTATGGAGATATTCCATGCACCAGACTCATGAGTGAAGCGGAAATTCACGGAGAATATGAACTGGAAACCGGACATGTGATCGTGGAAACCTTCACAAAGGGAAACCTGAATCCAGATACGATGCCGGGCGTGCTTGTACACAGCCATGGACCTTTCGCATGGGGAAAAGACCCCTTTGAAGCGGTGCATAATGCAGTTGTGATGGAAGAATGTGCTGCGATGGCATTTGTCAGCATCATGCTGCAGGACAACGCGGTACAGCCGATGCAGCAGGTATTGCTGGATAAGCATTTCAAACGGAAGCACGGTCCCAATGCCTATTATGGACAGTAGACCCTGCAAGCCGTATTAAGGATGGATATTATGATACGAGATAAGAAACAGATCCAGGAAGCGATGAAGCCCATACGGGCATTCATTCTGGATATGGATGGAACAATTTATTTAGGGAATGCATTGTTCCCCTATACCCGCAGCTTTCTGGATACGGTAAAACAAAGCGGGAGAGCATATTATTTCTTTACAAACAACTCCTCAAAGGACGTTAAGACATATATCGATAAGCTGCATAGCATGGGCATTGATATCGAACAGCGGCAGATGATGATTTCCACCCATGTCATCCTGCGCTGGCTGAAGGAGCATCATGCGGGAAAACGCGTGTATGTGGTGGGGACACCTGCCCTGCAGGCAGAGTTTCAACATCATGGCTGGCAGCTGGATGAGGAGCATCCGGATATCGTTGTTCTGGGCTTTGATACGACACTGACCTACGATAAGCTGTCAAAGGCCTGTCATTTCATCCGGGAGGGAGCCGCATACTACGGCATCAATCCCGATCTCAACTGTCCCATGGAAAACGATACCTTTATCCCGGACTGCGGAAGCATGGCAAGGCTGATCGAAGCAAGTACCGGTCGATATCCGGAATTCTTCGGAAAGCCGAGTCCGAAAACACTGGAATACATCATTAAGGAAACCGGTCTTGACGCAAACCAGATTGCCATTATCGGGGATCGTCTGTATACGGATATCGCCGTAGCGGATCACAGTGCGGTTACCAGCATTCTGGTGATGAGCGGAGAAACGAAGGAAGCGGATATCGAAAAGAGCGAGGTAACGCCGGATATCGTGATCGAGGATATCGGAGAACTCGCAAAGCTGCTGTAGGAAACCGCATGCGTCATATGGCTTTCTATCAAAGGAATGCGTTCCATAAAAACAAGGAAGGAATCCTCTTGCACAGACAGGGGATTCTTTTGCATTCTTCCGTTACATACAGATGCACATTCAATTCCTATTCACCGATCTGTCTTGCATATAAACAGCAAAGAAAAGGGGAAAGAAGTCAAATTAATTGTATGACAATGATTTCATAAATCATGATTGCCCGCTATGAACCCATGCATTGATCTGCGATTTCTCAGTGAACAAAACCGCATTTGCTTTTAAAGTCCATCAGAAGATGTTTCTATTTATCAAAGGTTGGAGTATACTGATGGTAGATGGTGAAACGAGGGATTACATGAAAAAGAAAATGAAATGGCGAAAGCTGGCACTAGCCCTGGCTCTGGCAGTGTCCTGTATGCCGCAGAGCATGAAGGCACAGGAGGTTGTTGAGCAGAAGAAAGCCCTGCCTTTTGAGATTACGAATATCGGTGTATCATCCAACACGGTGAAAGCAAAAGAGGCTGTTACGTACACAATAGATGTACAAAGTGAAAAACCGATGAGCTCCAGAATAACAATACATCTGACTGCCCCGATTACAAAAAAGGAAAAAGGGGTAACTATGAAATATGACGGAAACGGACGATACACAGGCATATTTCAAACGTCTGAGGATGAGGAAGACGGCATATGGAGGGTTGATCGTATCGATGCAGACCTGGAAAATGGAGACAGAATTTTGGTATATAATACCGTTGACCTGCCAAGCTATGCGATATATGCATATGACTTTTCCCCTCTGGATGTAACGGTTACAGATTCAACAGGCGCCGATATTACAAGGCCGGAGCTGCACGGAATTTCCGTTTTGACAAAAGAAGTCTATCCTGGTTCCGCAATTAAATATCAGTTTGATGCAAGTGATGATATGAGTGGAATCAAAAGAATTTCAATCACCCTGCATTCTCCCAGGGGTAAGGCGTTGAGGAAAAACGTGGAATATTCGCAGGATCAAACGGTATATGAATTGACAATTCCTACAGACAGCGATCTGTAGGAAGGAAACTGGACCATTTATTCAGTAGCTCTGTGGGATTACAAAATGAATTTTGTGAACTATATCAATCAGCCTTTACTTTCATCTTCCTATGAGAATATGCGCTATTTGGATATGTCTGCACAGGGATTTCAGGTAGTGCCTGATCCGGATGTCGCCCAGGGACTGAGCAATGTATTTTATATTACGGATTCTAAAACAGTAAATGATTATGTTTACGATGGGGATTTGTATGTCGGGGAAAATGCTTTTCTTACAATGAAAAATGTGCATGTGACAGGGAATGTCTATGTACTGGGTGTATTGCGTTCCCAAGGTATTCAGGTTGATGGAACCGTGTTCTGCAAAATGAGTACGACAGGCTATAACAACACACAGGGTACGTTTATGTGGTCAGGAACAAATAGTATTCACAGTGTTCAGGCAACCAACCGGCCGGTAGCGGTGGTTCCGGTTCGCATTGATCAGACGCTCACGGCTTCCCGTAACGGGGATGTGGCGCTTAAGGGTGTGTCCCTGCCGTACATCACGATTGCGGTGGAGGGAAAAGAAATGCAAACCGATTATCGAGGGCGTTTTGACGCCGGTATTGTGAACATCGGAGAAAAGGATACCGTAAATATCACATGGAAGCTCCCGTTTGGGATGCCGGCAGAAAACGATATTGCAGTAGAACGGGAAACTCCTGTATCACTGCATATGCTTACGCCTCCCGATAAACTGGAGTATATAACCGGAGAGAAAGTATCGTTGAAGGGAATGCGCATAGAGGCTGTATATGCGGACGGCTCTAAGAGGGAAAACACGGCATACAGGGTGGAGAATACCGCTTTGACTGCCGGAAATCATTCGATCACTGTCAGCTATCATGGCGCAAAAACATCGTTTCAAGTAACCGTGAAGGATATTCCGGTTACTTCCCTGAAGCTGAATAAGCAAAGTGCAACCCTGCATCCGGATGAATCGGTAGCCCTGCAGGCAGATATACAGCCTGCAAATGCAACGGACAAATCCATTGCATGGAAATCAAGCAACTCTGCAGTTGCCTCTGTGGATGAAAAAGGCAGGGTTACCGCCCTGAAGAGTGGAACTGCAGTGATTTCAGCTGTTATGAAGAACGGCATACGTGCCGAGTGTAGGATTACAGTGAAAATCGCTGTTGATCATATACAATTAGACAGCACGGCTCATGCGGTATTTGTTACAAATACAGGAGATGTAAAGGCAACGGTGTATCCACAGGATGCGACCAATCAGAAGGTGATCTGGCACAGTTCAAACACCAGTGTTGTGACCGTGGATCAAAACGGCCATTATAAGACTCTGAAACCGGGGTTTGCCTACATCTATGCAACGTCGGATGATAATGAGAATATCAGAACGTTTTGCGAAATCAATGTAAATGTTCCTCCGGTGGAGGTGAATATTCAGGAATCATCGTTGAATTTGAAAAGAGGGCAGTCCTATCAGCTGAACTATACAGCCTACAGTCCTACAGGCGTAGATGTCGCTTTCAAGTGGGAAAGCGTCGATCCGAAGATCGCTTCTGTGAATCAAAAGGGAGTCATAACAGCACTCAGGGAAGGCGTAATATCCATCACGCTGAACTCATCGTATAACAACGGCGGTGATATGGTTCTTGTGACGGTCACCAACCCGGTCAGCGCATTGAAAATGAATAAGGCATCCGCGAATATGACCAAGGGCAGCTATCTGCAGCTGTCGGCGTCCATATCTCCATCGGATGCATCGAACAAAGGTCTTACCTGGACATCCAGCAACAAGAATATCCTTACGGTCAGCAGCAGTGGAAAGGTTTATGCGAAGGGCTTTGGAACAGCTACGATCACTGTACAGGCAAAGGATGGCAGCAAGGTAAAAGCAGCAAGCAGAATTTTCAGCGGCTATGGTATCAGCTATGTGCTCAATGGCGGAAGCAATCATAAATCCAATGTCAGCGTGTATTACAATCAGGCAGTCAAGCTGTACAATCCTACCCGCAGCGGATACAGCTTTAAGGGCTGGTACTCCGACAGCAAATATAAGACGAGAGTAACGTCCTATAAAAAAGGAACCAAGGGAAACAAGAAGCTGTATGCGAAGTGGAGCAAGAACACCTACCGCATCACCTATAAGCTGAATGGCGGGAAAAATACGAAGTCCAATCCATCCACCTATTCTGTGACTTCTTCCATTTCCTTGAAGAACCCAAGCCGTAAGGGGTATTCCTTCAAGGGCTGGTACAGCGACAGTAAATATAAGAACAAGGTAACCAGCATCAAGAAAAGAACCGGAAATCTGACACTGTATGCGAAGTGGAGCGCCACTTCCTACCGCATCACCTATAAGCTGAACGGTGGTAAAAATACAAAGTCCAATCCATCCACTTATGCTGTGACTTCCTCCATTTCCTTGAAAAATCCAAGCTGTAAGGGCTATTCCTTTAAGGGCTGGTACAGTGACAGCCGCTATCGGACACGGATCAAGACAATCAAAAAAGGAACAACCGGAAACAAAACACTGTATGCGAAATGGAGCAAAAACAGCTACCGTATCACGTATAAGCTGAATGGCGGGAAGAATACGAAATCCAATCCTGCCAAATACTCGATCACATCCTCTGTGAAGCTAAAAAACCCAAGCAGAAAAGGGTATCGATTCACAGGCTGGTATACGGATGCTGCCTGTAAAAAGAAGGTAACCGCTATTAAAAAGGGAACTACTGGTAATAAAACCTTTTATGCAGGGTGGAGAAAATAGGCGATTCATGCAAAAGCAAGTACAAAAGCTGCTTGAAAATTAAGCTGTTCATGCTCTCTTTATGAAAAATAAGGGAATTCAAAGCTATTGTGTTTAACAATAGAAATTCGGATTCCCTTTTTATAATGTGAAACGCCAGAAAAAACATACAGCGTGCTTACCTTTGTTTCAGCAACCTCTGAAAAATTACGAAAATCAGCTTATATGTAGACAGCGATATAGCTATAAGAATTCAAAAACCGGCGAAGCTACTATAAAGGAATATAGTTTTGCTATTCATAGAAATTTATATCCTTTCGCTTTTTTAATGCAAGTGTATGATCAAAGAGTATGATTCGTAGCGCAAACTCAGAATCTAAGAAAAGCTCTGTTGTATAAGCTCATCCATAGAGAGAAACCTGCAGATTTTGCTTTCCCCGTAACCGGATACCACGCATCCAAAGAACTTGAAAGCAAATATAAAAAAAAACGGCTTTGCCTTATTGATAAGGTTAGAGTCCGTTTCACGTTTATTCATGGTGGAGGCTGAGGGACTCGAACCCCCGACCCTCTGCTTGTAAGGCAGACGCTCTCCCAACTGAGCTAAGCCTCCATCAACGTTAACTATAATACCATGAATGATTTTAAATTGCAATTACTTTTTTTGTGAAATCATAATATTTGTATTTATTTGTTACTGGCTACAGTCTATATGAATAGTATAAACCTGATTCAAAGAAGCAATTTGTAATGAAAACATGCATTTTTCTGTTTCATGCTCTTTACACGGAGGTCCTATACCATTTTTTTCTTTTTGATGATAGCGGATCCAGACTGAGGTTCAATACAGTGCTCTCCCTAGGGGGAATCCCTGTCACTCGTTTAATAACGGTGTTACAGATAAACGCAGCATCTTCATCCTCCGAACCAAGAGCAAACTTAAAAAATATCGTTATCATATGTTAGCCGTTCCTGCACCTCCACGTTTATTTCTTTGTTTCCGATTACATCTTTTGTAAGCATAGGTATCACTTCCTATGCAGTCCTATGCTTTACACTATTACATACGTGGAAAAAGGATGAAACTCCTAAAAAAGAAACATTTTTATATTAAATGATTTTTGTGCTTACTAGTGTTTTTATCGTGAATGAAAGAATATCTGCTTAATCCTTTTATTAGCTGCTATCTGGTTTCAGTCATTTATGAGCTGTGAAAATCAAAGCTGGAGATGTTCACGCACAAAAGCAAACACCTCCAGATAAAGCCACTGTAAGGTACGATGAAAAATAGGTCATAAGAAAAACAAATGTTAAGCATTTAGACAAAAATCAGAAATTGTATAGAGAACCTGCTTCAAAGCCGCATATAAATTATTGACGAATCGTCATTTTTGCAATATCCTTTTCATCGGTTAGAAAAAAATGACGAATCGTCATTCAGCGAAAACGGGAGAGAAGCATATGAAGAACAAGGTACTATTGAACAAGAGTGAGAAAAAGAAACGGATTGAAGAAGCCGCACTTGCATTGTTTTCCTGCAATGAGGTGCATCAGATTTCCATTGATCAGATCGCCCAAAAAGCGAGAGTTGCCAAGGGTACGTTCTACCTTTACTTTCATGACAAGGTGCAGCTGATCAATCATCTCATCGTAAAGGAAAGCTCCTCGATCATTAACGACGCACTCCTTGAAGCCAAGCGGCAAAGAATTGATGATAAAATTGACGAACTGATTTTTCTGATCGACCATGTCATCGCCTATTTCTGCAGACATCCGGAGGTTATCAAGCTTATTCAGAAAAACCTGTCCTGGAATCTTGTTGGCGGAAAGCTGAAGGAGGATGACAATTATGAGGTGGCAGTGCATATGAACAGCTACTGTGACTTTCTGGTAACACTCGGGTATACCCGAAGTGAAGCCTATCAGCTGCTGTTTATGATTTTAGAGCTTGTTTCTACCCTGTGCTATACTGCAATCGTGCTGCATCAGCCGGACGATATCGAACAGCTGAAGCCAATGCTGTTTACTACGATTCGCAAAATGATCGAACGATCATAAACAAGATTGGAGATGAAATGTATGAAGAAGCTTTCTGATTTTATTGTAAAGAAAAGAAATCTGATTCTGCTTGTTGCCGTACTGCTGCTGATACCCAGTGTTATCGGATATGCGCGTACGAAAGTAAATTATGACCTGCTGAGCTATCTGCCGCAGGATGCCGAGTCCATGATCGGACAGAAGTCACTGAGTGATGACTTCAATCTGGCGAGCACCGGTATGCTGGTCGTTGAGAATATGCCGGATAAGAATGTATCGGAATTAAAAAAGGAGGTCAAGGCGATTGACGGCGTTAAGGATGTCCTGTGGAGAGATGATGTTCTGGATATCAGCATTCCCAAGGAGATACTGCCAAAGGATGTTCGTGAGATGCTGTATTCTGATAAGGGAACACTGATGGTAATCACATTTCAGGAGGAAACCTCATCCCAGCGTACGATGGATGCCATTAAAACCATCAAGGGCTATGCCGATCGTGAATGCTATCTGGGCGGCTTTTCCGCCATCACTGAGGATACCAAGGATTTGATGAACGAGGAAACTCCGCTGTATGCCGTAACTGCCATCATCCTGTGTATGATTGTATTGTTTATGGGGCTGGAGTCCTCCATAGCACCGTTTGTCTTCGTTTTGGGAATCGTTTTCCCAATCGTCTACAACTTCGGAACCAATGTCTTTCTGGGACAGATATCCTATATCACCAAGGCACTGGCTCTGGTCCTGCAGCTGGGTGTCACGATGGATTACTCCATCTTCCTGCTGCACCGCTATCAGGAGGAAAAAAAGAAAAGCAGTGATCGTGATGAAGCCATGTCAAATGCGATACAGGCTACCTTCACCTCCATCACCAGCTCTTCTATAACGACTGTCGCTGGATTTCTGGCATTATGCGCAATGCAGCTGACCCTGGGCAGGGATATCGGTATCGTTATGGCAAAGGGTGTTGTATTCGGCGTATTATCGACTATCATCATCCTGCCCGCGCTGCTGATGCTGTTCGATAAATATATTGAGAAATGGAAGCACCCGATCCTTTTAAAGGAACCGAAAAAGCTTCCGGGCTTTCTGACAAGACATTATAAAACAATTCTGGTGGTCTTTGTCGTTATCTTCATTCCGATGATTTATGCACAGGCACATACCAATGTCTATTACGATCTGAATGCGACAATGCCTGAGGATTTTCCAAGTGTCATCGGTACGAATAAGCTGAAGGACCAGTTCCATATGACGACGACGCATTTCCTACTGGTGGACGAGAAGCTGGAAAATTATGAAATCAAGGAAATCTGTGATTCTGTGGAGGAACTACCGGGAGTTTATTCCGTCGTTTCCTATGAGAGTCTGATTGGCGGCGGTATTCCGAATGAGCTAGAGCCTGCAGCAGTGAAAAACATCCTGCAGAATGGCGGCAGAAAGATGATCCTGGTCAACAGCACCTATCGTTCCGCAACGGATGAAGAGGATGAACAGCTGAATAAGATAGATACGATACTGCATAAATACGATAAGCATGCGGTGATTGCCGGGGAAGGCTCATTGACCCGTGATTTGATTACTACGACGGATATTGATTTTAAAATGGTGAATATCTTATCTGTTGCCGCGATTTTTCTGATTATCGCTATCACCTTCAAATCGCTTGCACTACCGGTTATACTGGTAGCTTCCATCGAATTTGCAATCTGTATCAATATGGGGATTCCATTCTTCACCGGGACAACGCTTCCATTTATCGCCAGCATTGTCATCGGTACAATTCAGCTGGGAGCGACGGTGGATTATGCCATCCTGATGACAACACGCTATAAGGAAGAACTCAGCAACGGCAGTACGGTTATAGAGGCCGCGAGGGAAGCGGCAGCAAAATCTGCACCGAGTATTATCACATCCGGACTGTCCTTCTTCGCCGCATGTATCGGTGTATCCTTTATTTCCAAAATGGATTTAATCAAGAGTCTGTGTACACTAATCTCCCGCGGGGCAGTGATTTCCATGCTTTCTATTCTGCTGGTACTGCCAGCTATGCTGATTATATTCCATAAGCTGATAGAGAAAACAACCAAGGGCTGGCCAAAAGCCAATCTGAAATAAGGAGGGTATTCATATGAAGAAAAATGTGAAAGCAGTAACGTGTGCGGCATTGAGTATGCTGCTGGTTAATTCCGGCATGGTGCTGTATGCAAAGGATGATGAAACGGTAAAGGATGAAACGGTTTACGCCATGCTGAACAGTGATGGCAGTGTCGATCAGGAAATTGTAAGCAGCTGGCTGCACAACGATAACGGTATTCGTAATATAAAGGAACAGCTGGACCTCAGCAATGTCAAGAATGTGAAAAGTGACGAAAAGCCAGAGGTTTCCGGAAAGACCTATACCTGGAATGCAGATTCCAATGATATTTATTATGAAGGAACGAGCACCAAAACTCTACCGGTACAGGTAAGGGTGACTTATAAGCTGGATGGTAAGGAAATCAGTGGAAAGGACCTGATCGGAAAAAGCGGTAAGCTGGAAATTCATATTTCACTGAAAAATACGCAGAGTAAAACAGTGAATGTGAATGGCAGACAGACACGCATTCATCCATTTTATATGGGCGCAGGTGTACTTGATCTTTCCACCGATCATTTTTCAAATGTGAAGTGTGAAAACGGTAAGGTGCTTTCCGAGGGCAACAATACCATGGTCGCTTTCATCAGTGTTCCCGGATTGCAGGATACGCTGGAAAGCTGCGGTGTAACCGGCGCAAAGGAACTGCCGATGCAGGATGATATCACCATTACCTGTGAAGCAAAGGATTTTGAGCTTGGTCCGATTATGTTTGCAATGACACCGGAGGTGCCGGTGGATAAGCTGAAGGATATCAATTCCATGGATGATCTCACGAAGGGGCTGGATGAGCTGACCAATGCAAGTGCACAGCTATTGAATGGGACTTCACAGCTTTCTGAGGGTACAGCAACCTTCCAAGGTAAAATGCAGGAGCTGGTAAATGGTGTGCCGACACTGACGAACGGTGTATCTGCATTAAAGAATGGTACGCAGGAGCTGGTGAGCGGCTCAACCAGGCTGTACAGCGGATTGCAGAATTTGCATACCGGAATGAATCAGGCGAAGAAGGGAACTGCCAAGCTGAATAAAGCAACAGACGGTTTGGGTACACTGGTAAGCGGTGTTGATGAGATCAATACGAATATGCAGGCACTTGCAAAGGGCTTGCAGGATGGAAGCAATGAGCTGAATGCATCCCTGAGTGATGAAATGCTGAAAAATTTAACAGATGGTTTAGGAAATGTATCTGCTTTACAGGAGATGTTTGAAAAGGATCAGCAACATGTGGCGCAGGCTGCCGCTGATCTGGAGGCTGCACTCACAAGCACAGATGTTGATAACGCAGCAGGAAAACTGGGAGAAACTGCAGAATATCTAAAGAAAAAAGCTTTTAATGATAAAGGAGAGGTTGTGGATGCAGAGGCAGCGCAGGCTCTGAAAAGCCTTAAAAGTGCGGATGACTACTTATTAAATTATAAAACGCAGGCTACAGCTTCTGCGGTCAATCTGCAAAAACAGCTGACCCAGCTGCAGACAGATTCAGCAAATCTGAAAAATCTATCCGACATGGCAGACTCTGCTGCTGAAATGCTGCCGAAGCTAAGCAGTTTCAAAGCAAGTCTGAATACTGCATCACAGGGAGCACAGCAGCTTGCCCGGGGTACGCAGCAGCTCAGTGAAAAATCCTCCTCTCTCTTAGAACTGAAAAAGGGAATTTCCACACTGGACTCCAGTATGACAACGGCAGTCGGTGGCAGTAGCGAGCTTTATAAGGGCAGTCAGGCTCTGGTATCCGGATTACAGCGTGTTGACCAGGGGGCAGGTGCTCTGCAAAGCGGTTCTGCGACTATCGGTAACGGTGCACAGCAGCTATATGATGCATCAACTCTGTTAAAGGATAAAACAGGGGAACTGCATGCAGGCATGAGCAAATTCAAAACAACCGGTATTGATGAAATGCAGAAGCAGGTTTCCCTGTCACTGGATGATGTCACACAGCTTCTTGCTATTAAGGATGAAATTGTAAAGGAAGCAGAGCAGGAGCACACCTTCAGCGGTGCACCGAAAAACAGTGAAAGCAAGGTCAAATATATTTATAAAACAGAAGAGCTGCAAAAGGAAAAAAAGACAGACACACAGGAAACAAAGAAAACAAAGGAAGAAACAAAGGATGATTTCTTTGATAAGATTTCAAATTTCTTCTCAAAGATGTTTTAAATACAGAGGGGCAGAGAAAAGCTGCCTCTTTTTTCACACAGAAACTTATTGTAGAAACCAGGTGTGTACAGTATAATGGGTACAGTTGCATTCACAGGAGGATACATGAAGGTCATAGAACACAAACACGTGATACCGATTATACGAAATACATTAAATGCACTGGATGCGCGGCTGGTGGATCATGGCTACCGTGTGGCTTTTTTGATGGAACAGACTCTGTGTCATGCAGGCCTCTTTAAAGGAAAGGAATTGCGGGATATTGTCATGACCTGCTTTCTTCATGATATCGGTGCTTATAAGACAGAGGAAATCGAGCAGCTAATCCAGTTTGAAACATGGGATATCTACCAGCATTCCGTATACGGCTATCTTTTCCTGAAAAATCTGTCCCCGCTCGGCCCGTATGCGGATATCATTCTATATCATCACATATATTACAGAAAGCTCAGAGATCATGATATTCCCTACCTTCTTGTGTCACAGCTTCTCAGCCTCTGTGATCGCCTGGATGTCTATCAGCTTGAGAAACCGCTTCAAAATGTGGAAGCCTTCCTTCGCCAGTTCGAGGAGGATTATTTCAGTAAGGAGGCGATTGATCTGTTCCTTTCCGCAGATGCACAATGCCACATGCTGGATCAGCTTTATGTGCAGCATCAGGAGGTAAAGGTAGCGGTCTTCGATGAAATACCGTTTACGGAATCAGAAGGAAAGGCATATCTGCATATGCTCAGCTATGCAATAGATTTCCGCAGTGAATATATGGTAGCACATACCATTACAACGACAAGTGTTTCCACAACACTTGCGGCGCTATGTGATTATCATCCGACAGAAATAGAAAAGGTGTATTACGGAGCCCTGCTGCATGATATCGGTAAGGTTGCCATACCGGTGACGATCCTCGACTTCCCGGGCAGACTCAGTCCGCAGGACATGGCAGTTATGCAGTCACATGTGACATATTCCATGAAAATTCTGCATGGTGTTGTCGATGAGGAAATCGAGCATATCGCTGTCCGTCATCATGAAAAGCTGAACGGCAAAGGCTATCCTCTGGGGCTGAAGGAGGAAGCTTTAACGACATCCGAACGCATTGTAGCAATTGCGGATATCATCAGCGCTCTCATAGGAAAGCGCAGCTATAAGGAAGCATATGACTTGGAGAAAATCAAAGAAATTTTACAGGAAATGGCTGAAGGGCAGTATCTGGATGATAGAATCGTACAGATTGCCTGTGACAATCTTCCTCACATCCTGCAGACGGTGAAGCGCGATTGTACACCGGTAATCGCAATGTACCAGGAAATACGTCGTGATTATGAGCATAGGATAGCACAGCTTGACAGGTAAGCAGTACATAAATGTGACTGCATAGTTCAATAATTACAGCCACACAGAGCTGCTGCATATGGCTATGCCAGGAAGAAATGCGGAAATTAAGCAAATAATCTTATAAAAATTTCTTTTTGATTCTGTACATAAGGAAGAAAAGATGGTATAATAATCGCGGTCTCAGGGAAACGGTTCGTGAGAAAGCTATTTCCTTATTCTGCCGGAGTGGCTCAATGGTAGAGCAACGCACTCGTAACGCGTAGGTTGGGTGTTCGATTCACCTCTCCGGCACCATATGATATATTCAGGTTGTGTTCATTTCGCCGTATGGCAAAGGCCTTAGGAAAGGGTCTGAAATGCATGACCTTTTTTTCTTGTATTTTGTATGTCCTCGTGCTGTGGAAGAGGCTTTTTCTAAAGCGTTGTATATGTCGAAGGGATACGCTAAAACAAGAATAGATAAAGAGGATAGTTCCTTTTGAATATCATCAGCAACAAGAAAAAAAGAATCAAAGCATCATTAAAGCGATGTACTTGATTCCTTTTAGCTTTCATGGGTAAAAGCTCTACCCATCTTTGGTGAAACGAAACCGGAAGACTATTCTTTTTTTTGCTTGTGAAAGATACCCTGTGCTTATTCTCTAACATTGATAGAAGGGAAACCTGTATGTTTTTCTATGAGAAGAGGCAGCATGCATGTAAATATTCAATAAAAGCCTTTGGCTGATGAAACTCCTGAGGTATCGGGATAGGGAATTGTTGCTTACAGGTGCGAGCACAGCTCATAGGCATCCCAGATGCCCTCCATGATATCCTTTGGATGCGAGCTGTCACCGATATTATAAATATCCTTTGCCTTCAACAAAATCTGATCATACAGAGAACGATTGCTGCGATAGCCAAGGGCAAGGATCGTGCAGTCACTTGCTAGCTCCTGTATAGCGCCCTGTGTCTCAACCACGATTTCATGCTCGCGGATTTCCTGCAGCTTTGTCTGTAAGCGGATTTCAACCTGATGGTGCTCCAGTAATTCCAGTATCATCTGCTTGTTCATATCGGCAGGAGCTCCGGTAGACATCAACGTATCCGCCATTTCAATGATGCGCACGCTTTTTCCATGCTGGGAGAGCCAGATGGCCAGCTCACAGCCAACAAGACCACCGCCGATAATCGTAGCTTCCTTCTTCGCGGTTACCGCTCCCTTTAATACATCGACAGCAGTTACGCCATATTCAATTCCCTTGATTGGCGGCAGGAAAGCGTGGCTTCCGGTGGCACAGATTACGACATCTGCGGCTTCGATTCGTGGATCCTGCGCCTGTATGTCACTATTCAGCTCAACCTGTACCTTCAGACGCTCCATCTGATGCTCATACCAGGAAATCAGCAGCTTTCCATCATCCTTGAATTCCGGAACACTTGCCCAGCGATACATGCCACCGAGCTGCTTTTCTTTTTCTACGAGTGTTACCGTGTGTCCGCGTAGTGCCAGAATTCTTGCGGCCTCCATACCGGCAGGACCTCCACCGATGACAAGACAGCTTTTCGTATGCTCTGCCTTACAGAAGGCAGCCTCTTTTTCACGGTTGCATTGCGGATTGACGGCACAGGACATCAGACGCATCGAGTGTGCCCGGTTAAAGCAGCCATCATGACAGGACAGACATGGGCGGATATCCTGAATATTGCCCTGGCGCATTTTATTAACAAATTCCGGATCCGCAAGCAGTGGTCTTCCCAATACCACCATGTCGCACTTTCCTTCCTGCAATGCCTCGGCGGCAAGCTGCGGATAGCCCATGCGCCCGGCTGTCAGCACCGGTACCTTTACAACCTTCTTTACCTTTTCGGCAAATGGCAGATACAGGCCGCGATCCTGAAAGAATGGCGGATGTGCCCAGTACCATGCATCATAGCTTCCGGCATCCACATTCAAAGCATCATATCCGGCCTCGGTCAGTATTTTGGCGAATTGCAGGCCTTCCTCAATATCTCTTCCCAGCTCCGGATAGGATTCACCAGGCAGGATGCCATGGCGCTCCGCACGGATAAAGCTCTTGAGTGAGAATCTCAATATCACAGGAAAATCCTTGCCGCATGCCTGTTTAACAGCCTGTAATATGGCGAGTGGAAACCGCAGTCGTCCCATTAGATCGCCGCCGAACTCATCCTCACGCTGATTGAAATATTCCATTGTGAAATTATCCAGCAAATAACCCTCATGAACTGCATGCACCTCAATACCATCTGCACCTCCCATCTTTGCCAGCATGGCGCAGGTCGCAAAATCCTTGATCAGCTCATAGATTTCCTCTGTAGTCAATGCACGATGCTGAATGGAAGGATCCCAGCGATTCGTGGTAGCGCTCGGTGCAACAAAGGTATTATCCAGAATCATGGCAGGTATGGCAGAGCGTCCCAATCCGGCGGTCAGCTGGACAAACAGCTTGGAATTGTAGGCATGAATATTATCACTCATTTTCTTTAGCTGTGTCATGTAGCTTTGCGGGTCCTCCAGCGGACAGGGAAAGCTTGCCTTGCGGTGCTTTTCGATTCTGTTTTCGATAAAATTGGCACCGGTGATGATCAGACCGGTACCTCCACGGGCCCGTTCTGTAAAGTGATCAATGGATTCCTGCTTATATGCCCAATGGTCATCCAGCTGGCCCATCGCCATCGGAGCCATAGCAAAACGGTTTCGTATCTCCACATTACCGATACGAAGCGGCGTGAATAAAGCTTCATATTCCTTTTTCATGATGTCCCTCCTTTAAGTGAACATGTTCATTTAATTACATGATAGCACTTACATAGAAAAAGTCAAGGGGTGGTTCACATTGTGTTTTTTAAGCGGATACGATACAATGAAGACACAAAGCAGGTGAGTCTATGAAAGAAAAGGAAATGCGGCGGCGGCCGAACCAGACGGAAAAAACAAGAAGAAAAATTGTTGAGGCGATTCATGCGAGTATGAAGGAAGCGGATCTCAGTGATATCACCATTCGAAGCGTATGTAAAAAGGCAGGTGTATCCATCGGCACCTTCTATTTATATTTTTCCTGTAAGGAGGCTGCTTTGCTGTATGGCTATCGTCAGGCGGATGAACAGTTTCTTGCATTACCGCTGGAGGAGGATGCATGGGGCAGCATTCGTAAAATCATGACCTGCTATCTGAAGATGGTCACGCTGGAGGACATGCATGCCGTGCGCCAGATTTATATCTGCCATATCAAATACCACGATACCTATTTCTTTGATGAACAGCGTCCGATTTTTCAGCTGCTGGCGGCAGAGGTTGGAAAGCTGGTTTCAGAGACTGCAGTAAAGGATGTGACATGGGGACTGCTGACGACTGCCCGGGGTCTGATTTATCATGCCTGCTGTTTGAAGGATGAGCAGATAGCATTGGACTGGCATGAGAAGCAGCTGGAGGAGCTTATGGATTACCTTTCCTATCGTGTGCAGAAATTACAAAAAGGAAATACGCGATCGCTGGCTTCATAATCATGTTTAACGTATGGTGGAAAAGGCTATTGCGAATAAGAGGATTCAATATGTTAAATAGCAGCTCTTTTTGATTACAGGCTGTATGGACTAGGTTTGTTTTAAAGGAAATAGTGTTTTATAAATTGTAATTTGTGGAGGTAAGAGCTTGGAACAAAATAGACCAGATTTTAAAGATATAAAATCATTTGAAGAATTTAATAAGTATTATTGGTACAGAGAAGAACTTTCACAAATATGTAAATCTCTCACATTAGAATATAGAGGTACAAAACAGGAACTGAATTACATTATAGAGCAATACTTTAAGGGGAATAGAATTGAAAGGATGTCAGAACATAAAAATAAAAAGCACACCGAAGTAATAACGCTAAATACACCACTACTTGAATGTAACTTTTCATTTAATCAAAAATTTCGAGATTATTTTTCAGTTTTAACTGGAGTTAAGTCGTTTAAATTTACTGCTAATATGGCAACAGCTTGGAGAAAAGTAAAAGGAGAGAACGATATAGAATTTACGATACAAGATATGATTAACATATATTATGGAGAGTTAGATTATGCAAAGTATGATAATTCAGTTTGTCAATGGAACCAGTTTTAAAAGATTTTTGTTTAGATAAACATAGTGATTATTATTCTAACAAATTAAAAGTTGCATCTATTCTTTGGAAAGAAGTTAGAGTATCTAAAAATGAAAAAAATATTCAAGAAAACTTTTAACTGAATATGCTGATAAAATAGAGGGTTATTACAAGTAAATAAATTTCAGTTTGTTAAATTCTCGTGCGATATTGCTTGAAAAAGTTGGTGGAGTTCTTCTTCAATATTCTCTATAATTTGATTATCAAAAAACAAGGAGGATAACACAATGAATTTAGGAAATAGTTTATTTCACGCAAGAAAGAAAAGTGGATTATCACAAGAGGAAGTTGCTGAAAAAATCGGCGTAAGCAGACAAACAATATCAAAATGGGAAACCAATGAAACAGTTCCAGATATTTACCAATCAAAGAAGATGGCGAAACTATATAGAATTTCTTTAGATGAACTTATTGAATTTGATATTGATTTACAAGAAATCGAAGAAATGATTGATAAAAGTGATGAAAAACTAAATGAAAAAGTGAATTGGACAAATGCATGGGGAAAGAAATATCCTATACTTCTTAAATACCAGACAGAAGTGAATACTTCAAATTATGCTTTTCGAATTACAAAAATGTTTGATGAAATTAAGAATGGATATGGATATAGTAAACAAGACGCGATGTTAGTTCTAAAAGATATTTTGTATCAATCATATAAAATCTGGAACAAATAAATAACGATTTATCTTCAGTTATAGATGATTTCCTTGAAAAGAAATGGGTAGCCGGTTTTCAGTATCTTGTGAAGAATTGTCAAAATCGTGTTGTAATCCTTTTCATCAAATACCAACTATGGTAAAATAGGGGCAATGAGGTGAGATAATGAAAGATGTGACATTAGTTGTACTGGCGGCCGGGATGGGCAGCCGTTACGGAGGATTGAAGCAGATTGATCCGATTGGACCAAACGGAGAAATTATTCTGGAAATGTCTGCATTTGATGCAATTCGTGCAGGCTTCAACAAGATTGTTTTTATTATAAAGAAAGCGATTGAAGAAGATTTCAAGAAAGCGATTGGAAATAAGATTGCGGATCATATCAAGGTGGAATACGTATTTCAGGAGATGGATGCGTGTCTGCCTGAGGGGTATGAGATACCTGCTGACCGTGTAAAGCCATGGGGAACGGCCCATGCCATTCTGTGCTGTAAAAACGTAATTCATGAACCGTTCGCCGTGATCAATGCGGATGATTACTATGGTATTGCTTCCTTCCAGAAGCTGCATGACTATCTGGTATCCAATGAGGATGAAACAGCATACAGCATGGTTGGCTTTGTTCTTGGAAACACTCTGACAGATCACGGCAGTGTTGCCCGCGGTGTCTGCAAGGTGGAAGACGGCAAGCTGGCAGGTGTTGATGAACGCACAAGAATTGAAAGACGCGAGGGCAAGGTACAGTATTACGAAAACGATACATGGTATGATGTGGATGCCAATTCTCTTGTTTCCATGAATATGTGGGGCTTTACTCCAAAATTCATGGAGGAAGTGGAAGAACGCTTCCCGACCTTCCTGCAGGAGACGGTGAAGGAAAATCCATTGAAGAGCGAATTTTACATTCCGGTGACAGTGGATACGCTGATCCGTGAAGGAAAAGCTACCGTAACCGTATTATCCAGTGATGACAAATGGTACGGTGTTACCTATCAGGAAGATAAGCCGATGGTAAAGGAAGGAATTCGCAAGCTGATTGAAGCTGGCAAGTATCCGGTACCGCTCTGGAGCAAATAACGAACAAGGGGAGCTTCCCCTTTTCTTTTGCTTACGAGCAAACACACGGAATCTGGAAAGCACGAGCAATGAAGGAAACACTTGATAAGTGATAAATGCCTGTTGTTCTGTGATAGGCTCGAATGCTTCTGCAAAAGAAGCACTCTGATGATGAAGAGCATAGCGAGGTGAACATGCATGCAGCAACAAAATGACTGGTACACGGGGATTGACTATTTTCAATCCTATAAGGAACAGGATATACAGGTGGAGGAACAAAGCCTTGCACAACCGGTGCCGCTCACACGGCATGAACGCGTGGAGCTCTGGTATGTTTTAAAGGGGGATGGCGATATTCTGGTGAACGGGGTTTTGCATACCGTTCAGCAGGATTCCTTTCTCTGTCTGTATGCTCATCATCTGTATGAGGTTTCCTGTGTGCGAAAGCCGCTGCGGGTATTGCGAATCCAGTTTTATATCGGTTTGTTCATGCATGCCATGTGGGAAAAACATCCCAGAGGAAGAAATGCCTCTCTGGTATATGAAACTCCGGCCTGTCTTCGCTGTGCGGATAGCGAGGTACTCCAGCTGTTTCATCGGGCACAGCAGGAATCTTACGGCAATGCCTTTGGTTCCCGCAATATGCTGATGTATATCGTCCTGCAAATTCATATGCTGTTCTGCCGCTATGCATTGCAGGAATCCATGGAGGAGGAACAGTCACCTGTCTGGAAGCTGATCAAGCGCACAATTGTAGCCTCACAGGAGCATACCACACTGCAGGATGCGGCAGCAAAGCTGCAGCTGCATCCACGCTACCTCAATCAGAAGATCAAGGATGCCTGCGGTTACAGCTTTACCCAGCTGCGCTCATTCGGCAAAATCATCAATGCCTGTGCACTGCTTCACTTTGAGGACCTATCCATTTCTTATATTGTGGATCTGCTTTCCTACTCCTCTACTGCTGGCTTTTACCGTCAGTTTCAGGCATGGACAGGAATGTCACCACTGGATTACCAGAAGCACCGGATTCTGGACAATGCTCATTTCTATTGCCGCAAGGATTTGTATTTGCAGATTATGCAATACCTCTATCTGCATTTTTCACAGGACATTACGCTTGAGGATATGGCGAGGGAATGCCATCGGAAAAGCTATGAGCTGGAACAGCTGTTAAAGCAGGAATATCATACGAGCTGGACACAGGAGCTGATGGCTGTTCGTGTGCATCAGGCGGCTGCCTTACTGACGGCGACGAAGCGTACCATCACATCGATTGCCATGGATTGCGGATTTTCATCTCTGGCTGTCTTTGAACGGCACTTTGCAGCCTGCATGGGCTGTACACCGGAACAGTATCGCAAACAGCAATCTGTATAAATGAGAAAAAGACCTTTGAATTTGAATATACGTTTTTCATGTAAGCGTTATAATTTAAGTATCAGGAGGTCTTTTTTATGTTTGAAAAACTATTTGAACCAATCAGAATTCGCGGAATGGAAGTGAAAAACCGCATTGTGCTGCCGGCAATGGGAACGAAAATGGCGGCAGAGGATGGAAACGTGACACAGCAGATCATCGATTATCAGGTAGCGCGGGTAAAGGGCGGCTGCGGTCTGAACTTATCGGAGGTATGTGCTGTCCATGCGCCGAGTGCTCCCCGAAAATTTCTGGCACTGCATAACGATTCCTATATTCCATCACACAAGGCATTCTGTGATGCCATTCATGAGGCAGGCGGGAAGTGCGGTGTGCAGCTGTGGCAGGGAAGTCTTGCCGCAAGCATGGATCCAAAGGCGAGAATCCTGGTGGCCAGTGATTTGCATGTGCACGGGCATACCATACCGGCTGTGGATGTGGAGACGATTGAAGAGGTTGTCGCCTGCTTCGGCGCTGCGGCAAAGCGTGCGGTGAAGGCCGGCTATGACTGTGTGGAATTCCATTGCGGACATAATTATCTGCCGCATTCCTTTTTGTCACCGGCATTCAATCACCGTGAGGATGCCTATGGCGGAACATTTGAAAAGCGCTGTAAATTCCCGCTGGACTGTATCCGCGCCATTCGTCAGAGCATACCGCAGGATATGCCGCTGCTGATGCGCCTGGATGCACAGGATGATTATCTGGAGAATGGCTTGACCATAGAGGATGTCATTGCGTTTTGCAGGCTGGCAAAAGAGGCCGGAGTAGATGTACTGGATATCTCGCGTGGTAATATGATAACAGCGGGGTTGAAATACGAGGTACCGCCGATTGATATACCAAAGGGCTTTAATGTGGATAACTGTGCCAGAATCCGTAGGGAAACCGGAATGCTGTGTATTGCGGTCGGACGTATCAACACACCGCAGCTGGCGGAGGAAACTCTGGAACAGAATAAGGCGGATATGGTTGTCATGGGACGTGCGCAGCTTGCCGATGCCGACTTCTGCGTAAAGGCGAAGGAAGGCAGACTGCAGGAAATCGTATACTGCATTGGCTGTGATCAGGGCTGCTATGACGGATTTACCGATCCCGCTGCTCCATTCATTACCTGTATGCGAAATCCATACCTTGGAAAGGAAGCACAGGATGTACTGGTACCGGCGCAGAAGCCGAAAAGGGTGCTGATCGCAGGTGGCGGTGTTGCCGGTCTGGAGGCAGCCTGCATACTGAAGCAGCGCGGTCATCAGCCTGTTGTATATGAAGCAAGCGACGAGCTGGGCGGTCAGTTTGTGACTGCGGGTAAGGCACCAAGGAAGATGGAAATGAAGGATGCGGCGCTGTCCTATGGAGAAAAGGCGAAGCGTCTTGGCATTTTGATTCATCTCAACACACCGGTAGATGCGTCGCTGATCACAGAGGGCAGCTGGGATGAGGTTATCCTTGCGATCGGAGCAGAGCCGATTCACCTGTCCATTCCGGGGGCAGATCGGGAACATGTATACAATTCCCATGACATATTGAACGGAAAAGCAACCGCATCCGGTCATGTCGCAGTTATCGGCGGTGGTCTGGTCGGTGTGGAAACTGCAGAATATCTGAGTGAACAGGGGACAGCTGTTACCGTTATCGAAATGCTGGACGGCGTCGCGAAGGACCTTGGCGCATTGCGTAAAATCTGTGTTATGGAATCGCTGTACATGCATCATATCGAAACGGTTGTCAACACCTCGGTAAAAGCCGTTGTGGAAAACGGAGTACTGGTGGAAAACGAAGGAGTCGAGCAGGTGATTCCTTGTGACAGTGTCGTTATGGCCGTAGGTGCACGCGCAAGAGATCATGAGGCGCTGACAGAAGCCTGTGAGAAAAAACAGATACCGTATCACATCATAGGAGATGCCAAAAAGGCAAGAAGGGCACTGCAGGCGATTGCGGAAGCACATGAAACTGCACGTTCCCTGTAACAGGAGGAAATATGAATAATTCAAAGCTTTTTCAGCCGCTGACGATTTCTACCATGAAGCTGCGCAATGCGACATTTATGGCACCGATGTCTCTGGGATATGAAAGCAGTGACGGCTGTGTAAATGAGCGCATGCAGGCATACTGGCTCGAGCGTGCACGCGGCGGTGTCGGCTGTATTATTCTGGATGCGTTAAGCGTTGATCCATCCGTTCCCTATCTGGGAAATACACTGTGCTTTCGAGGTGAGGAAGCCATAGCATCCTATAAGGCCTTCACAGATAAAGTTCACGAAGCAGGTGCCTGCATCATACCGCAGATTACCCATCCGGGACCGGAGAGTATCTCAGCCTTTATGGGAATACCACCGGTTGCGAGCAGTGTCTATGTTAATTCGATGGGGCAAAGGACAAGAGCACTGGCAATCGAAGAGCTGCCAAACATCATTAAACAGTATGCACAAACCTCGTTGCAGGCGAAGCAGGCAGGCTTTGATGGAATCGAGCTGCACTGTGCACATGCATATATGCTGCTGGGCTCCTTCCTGTCACCAATGCGCAATAAGCGCTGTGATGCGTATGGAGGAAGTCTGGATCATCGTGCACGTCTTCTGTTTGAGGTGATCGATGCAATCAAAGAAGCCTGCGGCAGGGACTTTCCTATCGTTCTGCGCATCAGCGGGGATGAAAAGGATGCGCAGGGAAATACGGTGGAGGATATGTGCTATCTTGTGCCGAAGCTGATTGCACACGGTGTCGATGCCTTTGAAGTCAGTGGCGGTACACAGTATGAGCGCCCGAATAAGATCATTCCAAGTCACGGTGAGCATGAGGGTGTCAATGTTGCGCAGGCAGCAAGAATCCGCGAGGTCAGCAGTGTGCCTGTCCTTGTGGTAGGCAAGGTGCTGGATCCTGCCATGGCAATGGAGCTGGTTGATCAAAAAGCTGTGGATGGGGTCGTATTCGGTCGTGCGTTGCTTGCTGACCCATACCTGGTTAATAAGGCAGCTGAAGATAAGCTGGAGGAAATTGCACCATGCACAGGCTGTGTGATCGGCTGTGTAGGGGAACAGACAAAGCGTCACCCGGCGAGCTGTGTTATCAATCCTGCCTGTGGTAAAGAGTTGGAAATGAAGCTGATTCCGGCTGATAAGAAAAAGCATGTCGCTGTAGCCGGCGGTGGTATCGCGGGTATGGCTGCCGCAAGGGTACTGGCTCTTCGCGGACATACGGTAACCTTATTTGAGAAAACAGACCGTCTGGGAGGACAGCTGCTGCTGGCCTGTGTGCCGCCATTTAAGCAGCCGATCAGTAAGTGGGTTGTTTATCTGGAGCATGAACTGACACGCTTATCCGTTGATATCCGTTTGCATACGGAATTCTGCGAGAATATGAAGGATGCATACGATGCTTTGATCGTGGCAACCGGTGCAATGGAGGCAGTACCGCCAATCCCCGGACTGGCAGAGCATGGCATCGGTGCCTGGGAGGTGCTGAAAAACGAACAGCTCATTCCGGGCGGTAACGTTCTGGTAGTCGGTGGAGGAATGGTCGGCTGTGAGGTATGTGAACACCTTCTCCATAATAAGCGCGGACCGCTGCATATCACGATGATTGAAATGACGGATGAGATTGCGGCAGGTATGGTTGTAAATGAAAAGGTGCTGGTCATGGACCGTCTGCATAAGGCACAGGTACAGCTACTGACCAATACCAGGCTGGAGGCTGTGGAAGCCGGCATAGTAAAGCTGAATGTTCATGGAGAGGCGCTGGAGCGACAGGATTTCACACATGTGGTGTATGCGACCGGTTCCCGCAGCAATACGGCATTGGCCTGTGCATTGACAGATCAGGATAATGTATATGTTGTTGGGGATGCAGCAACCGTAGCGCAGGCACTCGAGGCTGTGCGGGATGCAACCCTGGCAGCAATGGCTGTATAGCTTCCCTAAGAAAATCCGGGAGCCTGTGCGCTGAAATTGGATGTACCGCCTCAGGATTCACTGTAACAGTGTAAATGATAAGGAGCGATTTCCTTTATACGGAATAGCTCCTTTTTCCATATCCGTCTTTCTGTCTTTAAATGAATAGCTGAAGCTCTTGATTTGTTATGAAGTCAGGCTATTGCGTTTCCTGCTGTGTCATTATACAATGGAGAAAAGTGCCTGTTCAGCAAATGGAAACAGGACAGGAGGTATTTATGGCAATACAGCATATCATATTTGATTTGGATGGAACCCTTATGGATACGGAAAAGGGAAATCTGTATGCATGGCAAAAGACCCTGCGCTATTATGTACCCTGGCGTACATTTTCTAATACGGAATTGAAAGCCATACTGGGAGTAACCACGGAGAAAGCATTAACCATGCTGCAGGTGGAGAATGTTGATGCAGCCCAGTTCGATGAATACTGGCAGCTGCAATATCAGACACAGGTTGAGCATATCGCGCTGTTCAGCGGGATGCTGGAGGTACTGGAAAATCTGCGTCATCAGGGATATACCTTGGGAATCGTTACCTCCCGTGACTGGCAGGAATACAGGGCTTACTTTTCATCCCCTTCCTTCGATGCGCTGTTTGCCTGTATAATTTGCAAGGAGGATACCTTGCTTCACAAACCGGACCCGGAACCTCTTCTTGCTTATATGCGGAAGATGAATGCAGTAAAAGAGGACTGTATCTATATCGGAGACATGGACACGGATATGGAATGTGCTGCCAGAGCCGGTGTAAGCTCTGCACTGGCAGTCTGGGGTACAGATGGTCCGGTATCGCAGGGCTGTCTTTCTTCACCGCAACAGATATCTGCATTTGTACAAAACGTATAGATGAGGTGATGAGAATACGTCACTAAAAAGCATTTGAGTGAAATTGAAAAAGTTCAAAAAACAGTACCGTGAATAGTGTATTTGTGACATTCTATTTATAAATTCAGGCAAATGTATGAAGAAGCTGTGGAAATGGATGCATGTTTTACATTTTCCTATCTCTTACTTTTTTGAAATAGTTTTAGGGAACACACAGTAAGTATGTTTCCCTTCGTTTTCGTTGACTTCCATACAAAATTCTTTTACAATGAAGAACGTCTGTGTTCCCGGGGCACGTTATCCGCAGGACACTTTGTTAAAGGAGTAATTATGGAAAATAAAAGAGAAAAATTATCCTCACGACTCGGTTTCATCTTTCTGTCGGCAGGATGTGCCATCGGTCTTGGCAATATATGGCGGTTTCCTTATATGGTGGGAAAATACGGGGGAGGAGCCTTTGTACTCGTGTATCTGTTTTTTCTTATTCTTCTGGGGCTTCCCATTATCGTTATGGAATATTCCGTGGGAAGAGGAAGCGGAAAAAGTGTGGCAAGAAGCTTTCATGTTTTAGAGAAGCCGGGTCAGCTCTGGCATCGGTTCTCCTATGTGGCTATGGCTGGAAACTATCTGCTTGTCATGTTTTACACAACGATATCCGGCTGGATGCTCGCATATTTCGCAAAGATGATCAGCGGGGAATTTAACGGTCTTGATCCGCAGGAGGTGAAGCATGTCTTTGCCTCTTTACAGCAGAATCCGCAGGCATCCTTGTTCTGGATGCTGCTGATTGTCGCTATCGGCTGCGGTGTATGTGCGCTTGGCCTGCAAAACGGTGTGGAAAAAATCACAAAAGGGATGATGGGACTGCTGCTGGCGGTTATGATCCTGCTGGTAGTAAAGTCCCTGAGTCTGGATGGTGCGATGAAGGGTGTCTCCTTTTATCTGATACCGGATTTTGATGAACTGATGAAAAACGGTATTTTCAATGCCATCTATGCGGCGATGGGGCAGGCCTTTTTTACACTGAGCATTGGAATGGGTGGTATGGCAATCTTTGGAAGCTATATTGACCGCAAGCATTCCCTGAGTGGGGAGGGTGTACGGGTTATGGCGCTGGATACGTTTGTGGCTTTTATGGCAGGTATGATTATCTTTCCCGCCTGCATGTCCTTCGGGGTAGCACCTGACAGCGGTCCCGGACTGGTGTTTGTGACGCTTCCCAATATCTTCAATGAAATGGCAAACGGACAGCTGTGGGGAACTCTGTTCTTCGTATTTATGAACTTCGCGGCGTTATCCACCATCATTGCCGTGTTTGAAAATATCGTTTCCTTTACGATTGATTTATGTAACTGGACAAGGCGGAAGAGTGTTCTCTTGAATTTTATTATTATCGCAGTGGGAAGCATCCCCTGTGCAATCGGCTTCAGTGTCCTGTCCGGATTTCAGCCTTTCGGTGAAGAAAGCGCTGTGCTGGATTTGCTGGATTTCCTTGTTTCCAATGTTATTATGCCGCTTGGTTCTCTGGTTTTCCTGTTCTTCTGTACGAGAAAGCTTGGCTGGGGCTGGAAAAATTTTGTGGCAGAGGCGAATGCCGGAAAAGGTCTTCGCTTCCCGGAAAAGGCAAGAGGCTATGTATCTTATGTTCTGCCGCTGATTGTAATGTTCATTTTCCTGTTTGGATTGTGGGAAAAATTCACCGGATAAGCAGTGTATTGCGCGCTGCTTTTTTTATGAGCCTCCTGCATGGCTTGCGCCTTTGTTTGATTCGTTGTAAACTAATGACATATACAGGAGGTAGCTTATGGGCAATTTTACATTTTACGCTCCGACACGCGTGTATTTCGGTCGAAAAGAAGAGGAGCGAATTGGTTCTATATTGAAACAGGAGGGGTGTCACAGGGTACTGGTGCATTACGGTGGACAGAGTGCTGTGAAAAGCGGTCTGCTTGACCGTGTTTTGGCATCCTTGAAGAAGGCCGGGATTCCCGCCGTCACATTGGGCGGTGTTGTGCCGAATCCGCAGCTTTCCAAGGTGCGCGAGGGAATCGCTCTTGCTAAAAAGGAACAGGTGGACTTCATTCTGGCAGTTGGGGGCGGCAGTGTGATTGATTCTGCGAAAGGCATTGGCTATGGCGTTGTGAATGAAGGCGATGTATGGGAGTATTATGCAAGAAGGAAAAAGGTAACCGGCTGCCTTCCGGTGGGTGCGATACTGACGATTGCGGCTGCCGGCAGTGAAATGAGTAATTCCAGTGTCATCACCAATGAAGACGGATGGCTGAAGCGTGGATTAAGCTCTGATTACGGACGGTGCCGGTTTGCCATTATGAATCCGGAGCTGACTATGACACTTCCTCCCTATCAGACAGCAAGCGGCTGTACGGATATCATTTTACACACCATGGAACGTTATTTCATAAAGGAAAACAACATGGATATCACTGACGGCTTTGCAGAGAGTCTGATGCGTACGGTTATGAAGCATACCCGTATTCTGATGAAGGAGCCAAACAACTATGAATCCCGCGCGGAGGTGATGTGGGCAGGCAGTCTTTCTCATAACGATATAACAGGAAGCCGCAGCTTCGGTGACTGGGCCTGTCATCAGCTGGAGCATGAGCTGAGCGGGATGTACAAGGTTGCTCACGGTGCAGGGCTGGCTGCCGTATGGGGCAGCTGGGCACGCTATGTCTATCAGGAACAGCCATCCAGATTTGCGCAGTATGCCAGAAATGTAATGGGAATCCGGGAAGAAAACGATGTCGAGTGTGCACTGGCAGGAATTGAAGCAACCGAACAGTTCTTTAAGGAAATCGGTATGCCGACATCCATTCATGAAATGGGAATTGCGTTAGGTGAGGAGGATATCCAAACGCTGGCATGGAAGTGCAGCTTTGAGGACAAACGCACGATCGGGTGTTTCAAGGTTTTGAAGAAAGAGGATATGGAAGCTATTTATCGTATTGCGAAATAATGGAATATATCGCCTGAACATATCCGTATGCAAACACTTATACTACAAAGCTGCTAAATGTATAAAACAGCTGACAGGTATAAGCATAGAAGTGAACAATAGATATGCTTAAAAATAAATGGAATAAGGATTATCTATGCTGTCCTTATCATAGATAAAGAAAGGGGATAGAATGAATAAAAGAATAAGCCGTCTAATAAAAACCTTTATTGGCGTATGGATTGGCTGTTTGATTGCTTATTTTATTTCGCTGAATTTCGGTGGAAACGTAGATTGGTTTACAGGTGTGAATATATGTATCGCCATTCTGGTTTTTTTCCTGATACAGGAAATCATCTGTTTCAGACGGCATAAAGGACATAAGGATTAGGTTTTAAAATGAGCGTGTAGTTGCATCATGTTTTCATTAAAGTTATTTCTTTATACAATTTTAAAAGCATAAAAAAGAGCTGTAAAAATCTATACGAAAGACTTTGTCATAGACTTTACAGCTTCTTTTTCAACTACTTTATCGTATCACCATATGATTTACAAATGTGATAGCGGCTTCCGTCCCTGCTGCGATTCAACAGCTTATAATCCACCAGATACCGGCGCAGCTCTACAAAATCCTCGTACATTGGCTTGAGTAATTCATTCAATTCCCACTCACTGAGATCACGATTGGGCAGCTGTGCAGCCGCCAGTGCAAGTATTGATTTGCGTGGTTCCTGTTTTTTCGGCATCCGATGGATGGTAAATGGTTCTGCCTGATAAAATATGTCCAAATTCACACTTTTCATAAACACATCTCCTTTCTGTTTATTAAAACAATAAACTACAATATGATATTATCACTATTTGTTTATAAAATCAATAAACAAAAAGAGGAAATGCCTATCTTATTTCCTCTTTGCACAGTATTTCTGTATTCTGGTGATCAAATCCATATAATAGGTGTCGTTTTGATCATGGTTCTCTATGACCTTTGTGATTTTTCGTACGAAATCCCCTTTGGTAACCTTTTCCCTGATACTCAGCTCCACCTGACCATTGTCCGCATCCTTCATTTCAAATATGGTTTTGGTAACATGGACACTGCTTTGAGCGAACGGATACCGCTCCATAACGATACGATCCTCACTCACCTCTGTAAAATAGAATTTCATTAGAAAATGATCGCCGTAATCTTCAATCCAGTTATCCTCATCCAGCTTTTTATATACCTGATAACCACGTATATTGCAGGTTTCCGGATGCAGAATAACAGAAGCGATCTGTTTTTTTGTATAGGGTAGAATTTTACTGTTTTCACTTTTCTTCATATAAAGATACCTCTCTTGCGTGTGATATAGTATAATGTATCACGAATCGGTAAGAAAGAAAAGATGAAGAATGTCATGGAAATGATAAACGGTGGCTGTAGAATATATGCTATACTGATGAACGAGGGAGGGCTGTCCATGATGAAAAAGCTATGGAAGCAGAATTTCTGGCTTCTGGCTGCACTTGGTGCCTATGCACTGGTGAGTCTTTATGTCTATGAGCGAAGCGGTATATTTATTCACAGAGCAATTGTATGGAATGTGTTTCTCGCTCTGTTACCCTATCTGTTTATGACGCTGTTTTTTGCGGCACAGCAGCGTCGTCATCACCTTGGTATGCTGGCTGCCTTTCTCTGCTGGCTGCTGCTGTTTCCCAATGTACCGTATCTGATTACGGATTTTATACATATCTCACCGCTGACCTTCTATATCTTTCAGGAAACCGGAAGTGTCTATGTCCGTGAGCTTCTCCCCTGGCTGGAGCTGCTGCATCTGGCTGTCGGTATCTTCTTCGGCATCATGAGCGGCTATCGTTCGCTCTATCTGCTGCACGAATTCACGGCGGAAAGGCTGGGTCAGCTGCGCACCTGGCTGCTTGCCGCCCTGATTTGTCTGCTGAGCAGCTATGGGGTGTATCTGGGACGGTTTCTGCGTCTGAATTCCTGGGATATCATGCATCCATCCTCACTGATTGAAAAAATCGTGCAGGGCAGCGATACCTTCAGTCTGCAGTTTACACTGGTATTCTTTCTGTTTCTCTTTATAACCTATGGTCTGTATTATTTCTGCTTTCATAAAAAAATAGGAGGTACACGTCATGAAGACACTTTACGTCAGTGACCTGGATGGTACACTGCTCAACAGCAACACTGCATTAACCGATACAACGATTGAGACAATCAATGCTCTGGTGGAGGAGGGAATGGAATTCACCTTTGCGACAGCACGTTCCATAACGTCTGCTTCACTGGTATCCAGGGGACTCCATCTTCGTACACCTTTAATCGTATACAATGGGGTCTATCTGCTGGATCCGGATTCTCATGATATCCTGTATTCGCATTCCTTTACCAGACAGGATGCACAGGATATTCTGAACTATCTGTTAAGGCATGATATGATACCCTTTGTTTATTCCTACATTGATGGAAGGGAAAGGGTCAGCTATATGGAGGAGGGGATGCATGAAGGTGGGAAATACTACATGGAATCCCGCCCCTATGACAAGCGTTTTCGCAAGGTGGATACCACAGAGCAGCTGCTGGAGGGGGATGTCTTCTACTTTACCTGTATTCACGACGGTTCCTTTTTAAAGCCGATGTATGAATATCTGGAGGAAACAACCGACTATGTGATTGTTTTTCAACAGGAGCTGTACCGGGAGGAATACTGGCTGGAGGTCATGCCGCGAGGAGTTTCCAAGGCGCAGGCAATTCTGGAGCTGAAGGAAAAAGGCGGATATGACCGGGTGATATCCTTTGGGGATGCCATCAATGATCTGCCGATGTTTCAAATCAGCGATGAATGCTATGCGGTGGAAAATGCCATTGAGGAGTTGAAAAACACAGCAACAGCGGTGATCGGTGATCATGATGCGGATGCTGTGGCGATGTGGCTGAAGGAGAATTATCAGAAAAAGGCAGGAGGGAGCGCGAGTGTATAAGCTGATTGCATGTGATCTGGATGAAACACTTTTAAATACGGATAAGGAAATCTGCGCCAGAAATATAGCGGCCATCAAGCGTGCCGAGCGGGAGTATGGTGTGCGGTTTGTACCGGCAACCGGACGGGGCTACACCTGTATTGATAATGTGCTGCATACGCTGGGAGTATATGATGCTGAACAGGAGTACACGATTTCCAATAACGGCGGTGTTGTGACGGAGAATAAGAACTACCGAAAGCTTTCCTTTCATGAGCTGCCTTATGAAATCGCTGAAAGGCTGTTTGCCTTCGGTATTGAACAGGATGTCTGCATACAGGTTTTTACAGCGGAGGATGTGTATGCGTTTCATCTGAATGAGGATGAGCGATCCTGGCTGTTTTCTTTCAAGCCGGATTCCATCGTATGTGAGGAAACGTCTCTTGCCTTTTTAAAGGGTACACCGATAACAAAGATTCTGTTTCAGAATACGGATATCCCCTATCTTCACACACTGGCTGACCAGCTGCATGCGCTTACCAATCAGCGGGTTGCTGTCTCTTTTTCCAGCAACCGCTATCTTGAGCTGAATCCAAATGGTGTGGATAAGGGGCTTGGTCTGCGTGATTTGTGTGAGCATCTGCAGATTGACCTGTCGGAAACCATCGCCATTGGTGATAACTTCAACGACGTGGGAATGCTAAGGGAGGCAGGACTTTCAGCCGCTGTGGCAAATGCGGTTCCGGAAATCAAAGAAATGTGTGATTATGTCTGTACAGCCGACCATAATGAAGGTGCGGTAGCGGAGGTCATCGAGCGGTTCATTTTTGTCTGATACGAAAGCTCAGGTAAACAAGAGTCCTTTTCCCTGTTATGAAGAAAAGGATTCTTTTGTATTTTTACTGAAGGAAAGGGAAGCATTATAATGTTCTTGATGCTGCAAAAATGAAAAATGCTTTCACAGGAAAGCAGTATTCTTAATAGATTCGTTTTTGTGTAAGCTGCATGTTCAATCAGGACAGAGACTTTATAAGCAATACTGCTGATGCGTGGTGTTACCGATTGCAATGTATTACGCATTCCTCTCAGTACGATCATGTGCTCGCAGAACATTTGCTTCATCCGTTCCTTATATTTATTACGAACATCTGCATACACTGTCAGTGGCAATGGCGTATCACCGAAACGCTGAATTTGTGCACCCGTAAGGCTGTCTATATGTATTCTTTTCTCAGTTTCGGGATTCACCCTTTTAAAACAAGGAAAATTCTTGTATAATGTTACCTAAGTATTGCGGGGTGTATGAAATTGGAAGTTGTGGAGAATAGATTTCGAAAGGGAATTCAGGACGGTGTGCCGATTGGGCTTGGCTATCTGTCTGTATCCTTTACCTTTGGTATGATGGCGGTTTCCAACGGGATTCCGGTGGAGGCTGCCGTTGTGATATCCTTAACGAATGTAACCAGTGCCGGGCAGTTTTCCGGTCTGACGCTGATGCTGGCGCACGGCTCCTATGTGGAGCTGGCTCTGTCACAGTTTATCATCAATCTGCGTTATGCCCTGATGTCCCTGTCACTGACACAGAAGGTCGACCGGCATATGAAAACACATGAGCGCGCCTTGATAGCCTATGGCGTCACCGATGAGATTTTTGCTCTTGCCAGCAGTACGTATGAGCGTGTCGGGAAATGGTATATGGCAGGACTTATCGCCTTTCCGGTATTCTGCTGGACACTGGGTACCTTTCTGGGGGGAGCGGCGAGTACGCTGCTTCCGGAAGCAATCCGGTCTGCCCTTGGTATCGCCATTTATGGAATGTTCCTTGCCATTATCATACCTCCGGCCAGAAAGCTGCGCTCCGTGCGTATCGTATTGCTTTTATCTGTGATTCTAAGCTGTCTGTTTGCCGCTATGCAGGCAGTTGTACCTGTCAGCTCCGGGTTCGTCATCATTATCTGTACAATCGCCGCATCTGCGTTTGGGGCATGGTTCTTTCCGGTGGAGGAGGTGCAGCATGACTGAGTATCTTCCTTACATTCTGGTAATGGCAGTCGTTACCTATCTGATCCGTATGCTTCCGTTAACCTTTTTTCAGAAGGAAATCAAAAGTCCTTTTATAAAATCCTTTTTATTTTATGTACCCTATGCCGTGTTGGGAGCCATGACGTTTCCAGCCATCTTTACGGCTACCGGTCACACGCTGGCAAGCTGTGCCGGCTGCTTTGTGGGGCTGGTACTGGCATATCAGGGAAAAGGCCTGCTGAGTGTTGCGGTAGCGTCCTGTATTACGGCATATCTGGCAGCCTGTATCTTCTGAAGCAGGCTGGAGGCAGTCGTGCGCCTGTGCAAAAGCCGGCGCTTTTTTTTAATGCGGACAGCTGTATTTCAACAAACGCTCCACGTAATCGTATACCATCTTTTTGCCTTTGTGATCCAGCTTCATTATATTTTTGTATATAATATGATCCAGATGATCCGGTATGTCCTTCTTTAAGCCAAGTAATACATAAATATCCAGATTCAGAATCTGGGATATGGCCACCAGATCATGTATATTCGGTGTTCTTTGGTTGTGTATGTAGCAGCTGAGCGTCTGCTGTGATATATGAAGAGCCTTTGCGAGCTGCTTTTGTGTCATATTGTTTAGTATGATGCCCTCCTTGATTGCGGCACCCAAATCCGTATCAATTTGATTTCTTTTCATGTCTTCCTCCTGTGGGCATGTACTCTCCCCGAATATGCCCGGCATTATTATATCTGAAAAAGTAACATTCATAAGAAAAAGTAATCAAATACGGAATTTTATCGGTCTAAAAATTCATGTTTTTAACATTACTTTCTTTTCTATAGGATAAAGGCCTAGATTTATGGAAGCAAACTGCATAGTACAGCATGAGGTGGAACGGATGGAACCCAAAAGAGAAGACATCATACTGGCTTACCTGACCCTGCTGCTTGTATTGCTGATCGGTTTGTTTCTGGTATGGGTCGTAGCGATGTTTTTGGAATGAGAGATGAAAAAAGGAATGGAAAGCAGTCCATTCCTACATAGCATCAGATACTGTAGCCGCCATCCAGCGGGATGCAGGCACCATTGATGTAATTCCCTGCAGCACTGCAAAGTACAAGAAGCAGACCGTCGAGATCCTGCCAGGTACCCCAGCGTCCTGCGGGAATTTCCTTTAAGACAGACAAATCATCATTCTGTCCATCTCCGCTTTGCAGCCGGTTTCCCTCATTCATGAAGCCCAGTGTGATTGCGTTGATCTGTATATCTCTGCCCGCAAACTCATGTGCCATATATTTCGTCATTGCTTCCACGGCACCCTTGCTGGTGAAATAGGCACAGTATTCGCTGGTACCATAGGGCAGGATTCCGGATGCATTGATGATTTTACCTCCATGCCCCTGCCTGATAAACTGGCGTATAACCTCCTGGGAAAGTGTAAACGCCGCAGTTACATTGATATCCAGGGCGCTTTGAAATGCCTGTCTGCTGATTTCCAGAGTATCCTCCTTTTTCAGAATGCCTGCAAAGTTCAATAGTATATCCACATGTCCATAGGCGGCAAGCACTTCCTTCATGACATCATGAATGCTGCCGGGTGTCGTAAGGGATACGGTGAGGGAATGATACGATCTTCCCAGCGCCTCCACCTCTTTTTTCAACGCGGAATCATCACCGATACTGACGCCGAATATATCTGCACCATGTCTGGCCAGTGTGCGTACACAGGCATATCCAAGACCCTGCGAGCAGCCGCTGACCAGTGCGACTCTGCCATCTAGCTCTAAATTCATAAATAAAAACCTCCTGTCATACATAGTATGCCTTGTGCGGGAATACATAAACCTGCAGGTGCAAAAAGAAAAAGACTTTTTCAGAAACGGGAAAGGGTTTTCATGATATACTGAGAGTAAGAAAGGGGGAATCGTCATGAAGGTTATATTTCTTGATATCGACGGTGTACTGTACCCCTGCTTTTCCAGAAGGACAAGCTGTTTTCATGCGGAGGCTGTGCGAAGCAGATTACAAAAAGAAGGGATTTCCACGGAAGGGATAACAGACTGGGATTTGTGCAGTGTGGTCTGCGGTTTCCAGATAGCTGCGGTAGAGCGTCTGCGCAGACTTTGTGAGCAAAGCGGTGCAAAAATCGTGCTGGAAACCTCATGGAAGTGCATGCGGAATCTGGATGAAATGAAGCGGCTGTTTTCCCTGTGGAGACTGGACAGCTATATTGTTGACATGACAGATAATGAGGAAATGTTCTTCAAGGAAGGAGCTATACAGCGCTATCTGGATGCGCATCCGGCAGTGGAAAACTACGTCATTCTGGATGATATCTCCATGCGGAAGGCATTTCCCGGACATGATGTGGTTACGCCGGACATCCTTGATGAAGAAAGTTATCGACAGGCGCTTCATATACTGAACCATTGGACAAAGGAGCTGGGGCATGAACATCATCTTCCTTGATATCGACGGCGTACTGATGCCGCTGGGTTCTCATGAATATCTGCGCAGTGATGCAGCTGCATTAAAGGCCTACTATGTTACACAGGATCAGCGCTTTGCACCGGTGAATGCCTATGACATCGCTGCTGTGGATCTGGACTGGTATCCAAAAGCCAGCCGTTATATACGGCAGCTTGCCGAAACCTGCCATGCATCCATTGTATTGACCTCCTCATGGCGGCTTCACCGTTCGCTGGAAACCTTGAAGCTGCTGTTTTCCCTGCATGGGCTGGACAGGTATTTGGTGGATGTAACGATGGATACCGGTAATAAAGCAGAAGAAATTCAAATGTATTTGTGGGGATATCCGGAAATTAAACGCTATGTGGTGATCGATGACCTGGATATGGAGCGCAGCTTCAAAGACCATTTTGTACAGGTTCGGGACAAGTATTTCAATGAGGATAATCTGAAAGAGGCTGTCTGTATCCTGAGAAAGGGATAGGCACTCTTTTTTTATTGACATATAGTATACAGTATAGTAGTATATAGGAAAAGAGGTGATGGTGTGGTATCCTCCATTGATTTGATTCTACTGGGTATGGTGTATGATCAGCCCCGCAGTGCCTATGATATCCAGAAGCATGTGGAATATCGTAATCTTTCTCACTGGGTGAAAATCAGCTCACCTTCTGTTTATAAAAAGCTGAGAGTGCTGGAGCAGAAGGGATATCTGATGACGAAGCGGCAGCGGGAGGGAAACATGCCCGAGAAAAGCATCTATTCATTGACTCGTGAGGGTCGAAAATATTTCCATGAGCTGATGCATGAAATCAGTGCACAGCCATTTGAAATCCTGTTTGATTTTAATGCTGTGGTTGTCAGTCTGAACAAGGTTGATAAGGAAGAGGGGCTGGAGTGCGTTCAGCGAATAGCGCAAAGTCTGCAGGACACACGCACATATCTGAGCATGCAAAGGGATGCGAAAAAGGAAATTCCCTATGTGGGAAGGAGTATTCTTGAGCAGCAGCTGAGCGTTTGTGAAACCCTGCTTACCTGGTGCCATACTCTGTGCGAGGACCTAAAGAGCAGTGACGGCTTAGAGAAAATGAAGGAACTGCCTTAAGGCAGAGAAAGGAGTACATGATGTGTTCATCAAGATGTGGTGTGGATTGTACAACATGTGAAAGAAAGGAAGCGGTGCATTGTCTTGGCTGCAATGCCATGAAGCAGCCGTTCTGGGGGAGTCCCTGTCAGGTAAAGACCTGCTGTGAGGAAAAGCATTTGCAGCATTGCGGGGAGTGTAAGGAGTTTCCTTGTGAAATGTGCGCCAACATGGGGAAGGAAATGGGCTTTGATCCTGAACCGCGCTTAGCAAATTTAAGAGCATGGGCGAATGAGAAAACAGCCGGCTGAAAGGCTTTCTTATGCAGAGACAGGATAACAGATCTAATGGGCTATGAGCTGATTTTTCATTTACCATACAAGGCCTGCCTGCACTTTATAAAGATTACGGTGCAGGAAATGTACAGGTATAAGGCTACATGTAGTCTTTCGGTTCTTTGTGTGCAGAAAGGTATATAAGAAAGGCAGGAGGATAAAAGACTTCTGCTTTTTCTTGTTGATTCTTATAGATGCAATCAGGAAGTATGCTCTTTTTCTTAACATGAGCATACGGGAAGAAAATAAGGAGATTATGATACGTGATACTGGTCTTTCTTGATATCACAGGAAGCTATATATCCCATATATCGCATACGTTTAGCCGACATGGCAATAAAAAAGCGGTGATGCTTATATAAATAAAGAAATAGGCAGGCTTTTCCCTTTAGCACTTCATATAAGCTTGACGTAACATGAAACCGTAAAAAATAATAAAAAAATTATGTTAAATTTAGGGGTTTTGCCCTTTCCATACGTATATAAGAGTGTATATGCAAAAAAGGAGGATGATACATATGCAAAAATCGAAGGAAAGGGAGTATCCGATTCCCTTTCACAATGATGTATTTTTCAAGTATATGCTGATTGGTGAGGATGCGGGCTCTGCCATGCTGAGAAGCAGGATCATTGAAGAAATTTACGGATTGAAGGTTCAAAAGACACAGGTGCTGAATCCGGAGCTCCTGCCGGAAGCCTTTTTCGGAAAACGAGCGGTTCTGGATGTTGTATTGGAGGATGAAACAGGTCACCTCTATGATTTGGAAATGCAGGTATCCGGGTATACGAAGGAGGAACAGCTGCGTTTTCAGCAGTATGGTTACCGCCTGGTCGGAAGACAGCTGAAGCAGGGGGATGATTACACAAAGCTGAAGCCGTTTTATCAGATTATTTTCATGTTTGCAATGCCAAAGGATACAGGGCGCATGATTCGACACTACACGGTAAAGGATGAGGATAATCGGGAGGAGCCCAACGGTACACTGCATCGCGCGATTGTGTTTTTACCGATGATCAGGCAGCGTGTAAAGGAGGTCGGAGGCATAGAGAACCTGACGGAGTTTGAAACCTTCTGCTATGTGCTTGCATATAATCCGGATGATGCTATACTAAACATGAAGAGAAGGATGGTGAATGTGGCTATGAAAAAATATAATGAGATGCGCGAGGATGGCTCATTATACAGCTGGGCGGAATCCGTGGAATTTGCACAACGTGCAGTACAGGCCAATTTGGAAGAGCAAACTGCAGAAGCCGAGAAGTCAGGACTTGAGCGGGGATTTAAACAAGGTCTTCAAAAAGGTCTTGATGAAGGGAAAAGGACATTGTTACAGTCACTTATAGTACACAAATATGGAATAGAGGATGAATGGGTGGGATCTCTGTCAGATCAGCAGATGGATGATGCAGTTATTCAAATTCTGGACTGTGATACGTATGAAGCTTTAAAAGAAAGGCTGAAGAATAAAGAAATGAAATAATGCTGACATAACCTGATGAAAGGCTGATTCTACAGAAGTAGGATACAGCTTTTTTTATTCTCATAGGCAGACAGTTCTTTTACGCGAAACAGCTTCTCCGGCATTGTAGTTTAAAAAGCTGACTCCCCGCGTAATGTTTATGTATACAACAGAGGATGTGCCAATGCTGCACAGCGTTAATTTTGCATCGCTTCATTCACCGCGATCAGGCTTTATGCTGAACAAGCGGCCATATACGAAATTGAAGCATTCGGCCTATAGGAAGTGATTTGAAGATATAGTCTGGAGAATATCCAGACTGCTAGGTTAAAACTAAAGTATCCATGTTGTTTGAAAATACATCATCATTGGACTGTTATACGTGTTTTCCGAATGACGCTCAGTGAAATAGAAAAACACGCCTTTTCCCTATAGTGCAATGAGAGCTTGCGTGTCTTGATAGTATTCAAATTCATCATATCATACCTCGTCAGTATGCATCCGTATCTAAATTCTGCTTTAGGATATTCAAAAATTCAGATAGGCTTCGTGCATGAAACAGCAGCTCCTGCAAGGGAGCATTGTGCGTCATGGCGACAAAGGTATCGTACAGCTTCTCTATGTCCTTCTTTGCATCATCCGCAAGACCCAGCAACAGTATAATCTGAGCACTGTCTTTATCAGACCACAAGATCGGATGCTGCAAAACCCCGACAGCGATTTTACTTTTCAGTGAACATATTTTGAGAGGATGCGGTATGGCAACCACACCATCCATTCCTGTGGAAATACGCTGTTCCCGCTCCAGGACACTGGCCTCAAAATCATCATTGATGCAATGCTCCTGATGCAGCAGGGTACATAAGGTATGGATAATTTCCTCCTTACTGTCTGCAGCTGTATTGATAAACAGCTTCTCATCAAAGAACTGTGCAATCTTATCAATCGGATGCTGCTCATCCATGGTGATAGCTCTTGCCACATTTTCAATATCTCTTCTGGACAGTGGAATATCCACGACCACCACCGGCAGTACTGTCTGCTTGAGGGCAACGGTGGAAATCACGATATCCGCAGCCTGCAGCTTCTGTTCTTCGATTTCGTGTGACGGGTATCTGCCGATGATTTCCAGTGTTTCCTTAAATAGCGTATTCAGCTTGGAAGCAAGAAAGCTGCCGGCTGCATACCCGCTGTCATATACGATAACAGCTTTCTTGTGCTTGAGATAACGGGAATCAAAATAGCGCTCAATGGCTGCTCCGATGTGTAAAGAGATATAGCCGATTTCATCATCATTTAGCTCAAACGGTTCATTTGCGAATGCCTGTTTGATTGCCGTTCCGCTTATTTCATAGGCAAGGATATAGTTGTTGCGAATGGTATTCAGCAGCGGATTCTTTTTGTTTAGATGATAATACCTGGCATTCAGAATGGATTGCAGATGATGCGTCAGATCATGCTCCAGAATCAAATCTGAACGTAGGTCGAAGTGATAGGATTCAAAGATGGAATCCAGAATATTTGCGACCAGATTATGGATGTATTCCGTGTTTTTTTGCGCATCCAGAAGCTCGTTTGTGTTGGATACATAATGGGAGTAAATGTAATTTTTTTCATTCGCAGTAAAGACAACCTGAAAGTCAAGCTCAATCTCTGTAATGAGCGGCTCCAGCAATGTACGAAGCGCTTCATGCTCCGGTATGGCATACTCCTCGATTGGTTTGGCTACAAGCAGTCTGGATATGGACAATGCGATATGCAGAATCAGATTTTTCAGATTATAGTCTGAGAAGTGCAGATCGTTCTTTCGATTGAACTCCATGACAATATCCTTGATCTGTTCCAGGTTGACATGATTCAGCAGGGCTGTCTGTTCCTGAGAAAACCGGAATTCATAATGCTGATAATTGGTCGTAATCAGATCAATGATACAGCGGCGCTTATCCGCCTCTTCACCGGTTACAATATAGCCAAGGTTTGCCTTTGTCTGAAGTGTGAGCTGATATTTGGAGAGAATCAGACGAATTGTTTTCAGATAATTGATTATCGTATTGATGGATACGAACACCTCATCCGCCAGCGCATCCTGTGTGAGATAGGTGTTGGCATACAGCATCTTGATAATGATGTGGTTGATTCGCTTGTCGGCAGAATCCAGCTGCTTTTCCTCTTCATTAACCAGCATATTCTCCAGCAGTGCCCGTGTCTGTCCCTCTTTGATCTCCAAGGCATAGCCCTGAGAGCGTTTCATGATGATTTGAGCATCAAAGCCGGATAGCTCCTCATTCAGATTGTGGATATCGCTGCGCAGTGTTCGCTGGGATATTTGAAAGTGTCTGGTTAACACAGATGGAGACATGTAGCCTTGATGTGACAGAAAGTAGTCAAGTAAGTCCTGTAATCGCGTGTACTGAAACAAGCGCATCCACCTCCTCATCCTTACATCCCCCTGGTACCCTTATTATATAGATTTTACTATCCGGAAGCAACATAAGGCTTCGCCGTTTCCTCTGGCAAAGCGACAGGCAGAATATTTGAAGAAGCTGCCGTTTGAAACGGAAACAGCTGCTGAAGCACAATGGTTTAAGGCTGCCGTTTCATATGGAAAACGGTTGTCTTCTCTTTTTTTTAATCCGGATCTACAATGGAGTCAGAAATTGAAAGAGATTTCAAGGCAGCGAATCATGCTGTAGGAGAGGAGGATTTTTATGAGTAAAATCAACGTTGGTGTTATCGGTGTAGGACAGATGGGAACCTATCATGCCCAGATTTATCAGAAGCTACCACAGGTGGAGCTGTGTGCATTGTGTGAGTTTAATGACAGCCGCAGAAAGGAACTGGAAACAGAATTTCCGGGAATCACATTGTATAAGGATTATAAGGAGCTGTTAAAGGATACCGCAATAGAAGCGTTGAGTATCGTACTTCCGGACAATCTGCATCGGGAGGCTGTGGAGCTGGCAGTGCAGGCAGGTAAGCATATACTTCTGGAAAAACCGCTGGCAAAGGAGTTGGAGGATGGGAAAGCCCTATATGAAATTACAAAGGATTATGATAAAGTATTTACAACAGGCTTCCTGCTTCGCTTCGATCCGCGCTTTGCCATGATCAAGGAGCGGCTGGACAGCAATGAGCTGGGGGATATCATTCACTGCTACGTGAGAAGAAACAGTCCGATTATCGGACCGCGGCGTTATATCGGCGCAAGTGATTTGAGTATGCATGTTATGATTCATGATATTGATTATATCAACTGGTGGATGGATTGTCAGCCGGTGAAGGTATTCGCGAAAAATCGCAGTGTGCTGTTGAAGGAAAACGGCATGAATGATGTGATCTATGCACTGGTTACCTATGAAAACGGTGCTGTAGCCTGTATGGAGGCATGCTGGACACTTCCGGAAAACTCTCCGACAATTATTGATGATAAGGTAGAGCTTGTTGGCACAAAGGGCGTTGCCTATGTGGATTCCTGTGATCACGGTGTCCGCTTCGTTACCGGAAAGGGTGTTCAGTATCCGGACAGCCGTCACTGGTACTACGTTAACGGTGAAGTATGCGGGGATTTGGCAGAAGAGGTTATGGCGTTTGTAAACAATGTTGCGACAAATACGAAATCCGTCATTACTCCAAAGCAGTCCTATGATGCACTGCGGGTTGTTGATGCCATCGAGCGTTCCATCGTGGAAGGAAAAGAGGTAGCGCTTTAAGCTGCGAATGTATGCTTCCTATAAATAGACTGTCTGTGTTGAACAACGCAATCGTTTATGGGGGCATGCGCAAGTATCATGCGTTAAAGTTTAGCGAACGTAAGCTTACATTATATGAAGAGGAGAATAAGAACATGTCAAACGATGTATCTTTGCGTGTGAAGGCTCAGCGCCTTGGCGGAAAGCTCAGTGCCATGGTGCTTCCGAATCTGGGAGCGTTTATGGGCTGGGGCATTCTGACCGCTTTGGGAATCTGGCTGTCCAACGATATGCTGAAGGCCTTTATTTCACCGGTACTCACGTACCTGCTTCCGCTGTTAATCGCAATTTCCGGGGGAAAAATGATATATGGAGAAAAAGGTGCTGTTATCGGTGCCTTTACCACAATGGGGGTTATCATCGGAGCGGATATTTCCATGCTGCTGGGAGCCATGATAATCGCACCGCTGTCCGCATGGCTGTTGAAAAAGCTGGATGCGGTTGTGGAGCCGCTGATTCCTGTCGGCTTTGAGCTGCTGATTGGAAATTTGACTGTTGCCCTGCTTGGTGCGGTTATTGCAATCATCGGCTGTGTCTGGATCGCTCCGGCCATTACGTCACTGTCTGCTGTGTTCTCCGCAGGTGTTTCCACCTTGGAAAACAACAATCTGTTACCGCTGACAGCGATCTTCATCGAGCCGGCGAAGGTGCTGTTTCTGAACAATGCCATCGGACAGGGAATCCTGACGCCGCTTGGTACGACACAGCTGAATGAATTCGGAAAATCGGTATTGTTTCTGCTGGAATCCAATCCCGGGCCGGGACTTGGTATACTGCTGGCATATTGCTTCTTTGGCAAGGGAAATGCAAAAGCGAATGCCTATGGAGCCAGCATTATCCACTTCTTCGGCGGTATTCATGAAATTTACTTCCCGTTTATCCTGATGAATCCGCTGACCGTCCTGGCTGCAATTGCCGGAGGGATTACCGGCACCTTCCTGTTTACACTGTTCAATGTCGGTCTGGTGGGAGTCAGCTCTCCTGGTAGTATCGTCACTATTATGATGATGGCCTCGGCTGGAGATCAGCTGCTGATTCTGCTTGCCGTTCTTGCTTCAACCGCCGTCAGCTTTCTGGTTGCCGCTGTCATTGTGAAGCATTCCAAACAGAATGATGAGGATGTAAATAAGAACCTGAAGGAAGCCGCAAAGCAGATGGAGTCTTTGAAGGGAAAGAAATCCCGGATATCCTCTGTGTTTGAGGAAAAGGAAGCTGTGACGGATTTCCGTACAGTAAAGCGTATTGTGTATGTATGTGATGCCGGGATGGGATCTTCTGCCATGGGCGCGAGTGTGATAGCCAAGCGGCTGCGAAAGGCCGGAATCACAGATATCACGGTGGAGCATGCCCGGGTCATGGAGCTGCCGGATCCAAAGGCGGATATCATTGTGACGCACGTGTCTTTGCGGCAGGTGGCACATGAGAAACAGCCGGATATCGAAATCATATCCATTGAGGATTATTTGAATGCACCGGAATATGATGAGCTCGTAAACAGCATCAAGGCAGCGAGATCATAATGCTGAAAAAGGAATCTGCGCGTATATGAGGATTCCTTTTTTAAAAGGAGGGTTCTATGTTAAAGGCACTCGTATTTGATTTTGACGGTGTTATTGTTGATACCGAAACACAATGGTACTATATATACAGAGATTGGCTGAAAAAGGTCTATCATTATGATTTAAGCATACAGGATTATCTGGTGTGCGTCGGCTCCAGCAGTGAGCGGCTGTTTGCTTTCCTGAAGCAGGAGCTTGGTACGGATGAGGATATCCGTAAATTTGAGAAACAGGCAATGGCAGAGTTTATTGAGCGTACCCGTACTCTTCCGGCAATGGAGGGCGTTACAGAACTGGTCACAGCGGCGAAGAAAAAAGGACTGCGCCTGGCAATTGCGACCTCTGCGACCAGAAAAAAACCGCAGGTGCATCTGGAGCGGCTGCAGCTGCTGGAATATTTTGATGCATTTTCCACAGCGGAATTAAGCAGACACATCAAGCCTGCACCGGATATATTTTTGAAAGCCGCAGAGCTTCTTGGCTGCTCCTGTGCAGAATGTCTGGCAATAGAGGATTCCCGCAACGGCCTGATCGCAGCTGATAAAGCAGGTATGCCGTGTCTGATCGTACCAAACAAAATTACAGAGTCAAGTGATTTTACAGGCTGCTATCGTAAGATTTCCTCTTTGAAGGAGCTGAAACTAAAGGAACTCATTGCGGGTTTCAATCCTCATAGCAAAGGAGAAACATCATGTTAGAACTGATAAAAGAAGAAAATGTCGAGGTAGGTGTTCATGCCGCAGATTGGGAGGATGCAATCCGCAGGTCAGCACAGCATTTGCTGGAAACCGGAAAAATCGAGGAACGCTATATCCGTGCAATGATTGATGCGGTGCATCGCGTAGGTCCTTATATCGTATTGGGAAATCATGTTGCTTTGGCACATGCCCGACCGGAATGCGGTGTCAATGAGCTATCGGTGCATTTCACAACATTAGAGCCGCCGATACCGTTTGGCAGTGAGAAATTTGATCCGGTATCGCTGATTATCACGCTTGCTGCAGTTGATGCCGACAGTCATCTGGAGCTGATCAGTGAGCTTGCGGATATCCTCATGGAAGAAACACATGTCGAGCGTCTGTCAAGCTGTACAACCGAGCGGGAATTTGTTGAGCTGCTGCGGAGGATGAAGGAGGAATCGAATGCTTATTACATTTGATATCGGAGGAACTTCCATCAAGTATGGTATCCTTACACTGCGAAAGGGCCAGCCGGTGTTTGTGATGCAGGAGGAGGTGAGCAGCGATGCCAGAGTATTGAAGGGGCCTGGCATCCTGCATCGTGTTGAGTCGCTGATTGCAAAGGCTATGCGACAGGATATCAAAGGTATTGCTATTTCAACAGCAGGGATGGTTGATGCGGAAAAGGGATGTATTCAGTATGCCAATGATAATATTCCGGAATATACCGGATTGCAGTTTAAACAGCAGCTGGAAGCCCGCTTTCATATCCCCTGCTGGGTGGAGAACGATGTGAATGCCGCTGCTTTGGGAGAAGCAGTCTTCGGTGCCGGAAAGGGTGCTGCTCATGTACTGATGCTGACAATCGGAACAGGGATCGGAGGAGCTGTGGTAATCGATCATACCATCTACCGTGGCTGTAGCGGAAGTGCAGGAGAAATCGGCTACATGTGGGTAAAGGATCATCACTTTCAGGATATCGCAAGCACCACGGCACTGGTTCAGCATGTGGAGGCACAGACAAAGGAAGCTGATTTGAATGGAAAAATCATATGTGCACGGGCAAAACGCGGTGATGCTGTGTGTATGCAGGCAATTCGGGAGCTGTGCAGCCATATCGCTATTGGCGTCAGCAGCTGTGCCTGTCTGATGAATCCGCAGATCGTTATTCTTGGAGGCGGTATCATGACACAGAAGGAATTGTTTGCACCGCTGATGGAAACATATCTAAAGCAGTATATGAATGAAGAAATCTATGCGCATACACAGCTTGCTTTTGCACAGCTTGGAAATCGTGCCGGAATGGTTGGCGCTTGTGCTTACTGGATGAAACAGGAAGGAATCCGGTTCGCTTGATATGACTTGAGAACGATCTGGCTGCGAGTGTGCTGCAGGCTGATTGGCGCAATATACAGAAATCAATGCCGCATACCAATTTACACCTTCATAAGGACCTCGGATGATGTTCAGTAATTTGCTGAAAGCTTCGAGGTTTTTTAGAATGTGTAAATTTTTATTTGGTACAGGCTTCTTTGAATCTTTGTAGCTGCGAAACATATTATGAAAGTCTGCGCTTCATGATTTGCAAATCAATTCCACCATCTCATCACAGGGATATCGGTGCCTGTCTTTATCTGTAAAATAATGCAGAATTTTTGCAGATTTGAAACGTATAGAAGCATGTAGGAGGTTCTGGATGCGTAGACAATACACGTTTATAGCACCAAAAGGAAAGGAGTCCAAGGTCCAAATGGGCCGTCATCTGTTTAACATGCATTGTGATATTCAACGTATCCTGCATGAAGCAGGGGAAATCATTCTGTAGCATTAGAAAGCTGCGCAGATAGACAGTAAGAACAGGGAAAGGAGGTGAAGAAACACATCAGCCATTTTCCGGGACTGGTGCCTACTATGTAAAAAGAGTAAGTGCACGAACACCCCTGCTAGAATCAAAAGACCCGAGGCTGGTTAGCCGGATTATACCTCAGTCCATAGGGGGTTCAATAGATACCCGGCATTAGAGCATAATCATGCAGATAAGGATACAGAGTAAAAAATGTTCAACTGTTTCTAATCCACCAGATCCATACGAATATAGGTCACGTACCGAGTATGATCCTTTTGTGCGATATCGGCAATCAGATATTCCTCGTAGGCGTAGGGACCGATTATTAAATTGCATTGCTCAGCATACGCAAGCATCCGCTCGTAGGTATTCTGAATTGTATCATAGGAACCCTTATGCCATGCACACAGATAACTCCCTTCTTCACGGATATGTGTGTTTCGGCGGATATCCTTTTCAATCTTCATAAAAAGATAAGAGAAATTGAGATAATCTCTGTTACGTATATTGTCTGTCTTGATCATACAGCCCACAGATTCCTGAACCAGTACATTATGCTCCTTGCAGAAGCTGATATATTCCTCCATGAAGGAGGCAAAGCTGCGGCTGGAGGCATTTTCCAGATCATCGCTGCAAAGCAGAATCTCTCTGGGATATTGGCGTATGGTGATATCCTCATCCTCATGCGTTACCGCAAACAGCGTGCTTTCCTTCATATAGACCATCATTCGCTTCAGGGCAAGCAGCTTTTCAATCTCCCGGTCCACCTCCTCAAACTTATCCTCCAGCAGCTGCAGAAACACTGCAGGACTGCGCTGCTCCAGAAATACCTTGATATCCTTCAGCGGCATTCCCATTTTCTTCAGCTTGGTGATGACGGAAAAGGTATCGTACTGATGATAGGAATAATATCGGTAGCCATTCTCGTTGACCATGACCGGCTGAAAGAGCCCGATCTCATCGTAATGAAACAATACATGCTTTTCCACCCCGCAGATTTTCGCAAACTGTCCTGCTGTCAGATATTTCTTTTCCTTCATATATACATTCTCCTCTTGACTGTAAGGTTACCTTATAGTTTATGATAGTATAGCTCACGAACGACGTCAAGAAAGGAAGGGATATTTTGAAACTTATTTTGCATTATCTGTCACGATATAAAAAACTATTCATTATCAATGTCATCTCCGTTTTCGGATTTGCATTGGTGGAACTTGGCATCCCGACCATAATCGCGGATATGATCGATGTCGGTGTTATGAATGCCGATACGGATTATATCATCCGCATGGGATTTGTCGTACTGCTGATCTCACTGATCGGCGTCAGTATGACAATTCTTCTCGGGTATTGCTGTGCAAAGATTTCCACGGCAATTACCAGAGATATCCGAAATGATATCTTTGATCATGCACAGCGCTTTACTGCGTATGAATTTAACAGGTTCGGGATTTCTTCCATGATTACCCGTACCAACAATGATGCTTTTCAGATTCAGATGTTTGTCAATGTGCTGCTTCGTACTGCATTGATGACGCCGATCATGTTCGTTGCAAGTATTATCATGACGGCCAGAGCATCACTGCCTTTGAGCGGTATCATTGTGGCAACCATCCCGCTGATTATCATCGGAGTCTTTGTGGTTGCGAAGATCAGTAAACCGATTTCCGAAAATCAGCAGGCATCCCTGGATAGTCTGAACCGGATTTCCCGTGAGAACTTAAGTGGAATCCGTGTGATTCGTGCATTTGACAACGACGCCTATGAACAGCAGCGCTTTGATGATACCAATGAGAAATTCACAGGCTATTCCAAAAAGCTGTTTAAGCTGATGATGATGACCTCGCCGATTTTCTTCCTGCTTATGAACGTAGCAGGCCTGTGCATTTACTGGGTGGCTGCTTTACTGATTCAGGGTGGCGATTTGCCGCTTGGTCAGCTGGTGGCCTTCATGGATTATCTGTTCCACGCCATGTTCTCCATTATGCTGTTTTGCACAGTCTTTATGATGTATCCGCGTGCAGAGGTCAGTGCCAAGCGTATTGAAGCAGTATTTGATACGGTACCGCTGGTGCACAATGACGGAAAACGCATGGATGGAAATCAGCAGGGTACGATCAGCTTCGAGCATGTGACCTTCGTCTATCCGGATGGGGAAGAGCCGGTGTTGAAGGATGTCAGCTTTTCTGCGAAAAAGGGTGAAACGATTGCCTTTATCGGAAGTACCGGGTCGGGAAAAAGTACACTGGTCAATCTGATACCGCGGTTTTACGATGTCAGCGAGGGAAGCATCCGGATCGACGGTGTGGATATCCGCGACTATGATTTATTTGAGCTGCGCTCCCGCTTAGGTGTGATACCGCAGAAAGCCTTTCTGTTCAATGGAACGATTGCGGACAATATCCGCTTTGGAAAACCGGACGCAACCATGGAAGAGGTTATGCAGGCGGCAAAAACCGCACAGGCATATGACTTCATCATGGAAAAGGAGCATGGCTTTGAGGAAGAAATCACCGAGGGAGCGACCAATGTTTCCGGCGGGCAGAAGCAGCGTCTTTCCATTGCCCGGGCGCTGGTGCGCAAGCCGGATATCTATGTGTTTGATGATTCCTTCTCCGCACTGGACTTCAGAACGGATGCAACACTGCGCAAAGAGCTGAAAAAAGAAACCGGTGATGCCATCGTCATGGTTGTCGCACAGCGCATTTCCAGCATTATGGAAGCAGACCGCATTGTTGTGTTAAATGAAGGAAATGTCATCGGTACCGGAACTCACCGGGAATTGCTGAAGAACTGTGAAATCTACAAGGAAATCGCATTGTCTCAGCTCAGTGAGGAGGAACTGGCACATGAATAAGAAGCTTTCATCACTCAAACGGATCGTATTCGGACTGAAACCATTCATCTCTCCATATAAATGGGAATTTGCAGGTGCTGTCCTTATGGTCATTATCAGTGTGGTTACCATGGTCAGTGCGCCAAGTGTGGAGGGTATGATTACCACACAGCTGGCAAGCGATTTGTCACTTGCCGAAAGCATTGGAAAGCTGCAGGTGAATTTCGATGAAATAACGAAGATCATGCTGATGCTGGCATTCATTTATCTGGCGAAGACCCTGTCTCAGGTATTTGCCGTTATCTGGCTGACAAACGCGATTCAGCATGCGATGCAGGATTTAAGAAATGCGCTGCAAAGTAAGATTCGCCGCCTGCCGGTACGCTACTTTGACAGCCACCAGTTCGGTGATGTGCTGAGCAGAATCACCAACGATGTGGACGCAATCAGCAATGCCCTGCAGCAAAGCTTTGTCAATGTGGTTACCGGTGTTCTAACCATCATTCTGGCACTGATCATGATGTTTCGCATCCATGTTCTCATGGCATGCATCGCCTTTATGATCATTCCGTTATCCTTGTTGATTACCGTCTTTATCGTAAGGCATTCCCAGAAACGCTTTAAGGCGCAGCAGGATGCACTCGGCGCATTGAATGGCGCCATAACGGAGCTGTATACCGGCTACAATGAGATTCTGCTCTTCAACAAGCAGCAGCAGTCTATTGAAAAATTCCGCAATCTGAATGAAAATCTGCGGCAGAATGCATGTACCGCACAGTTTGTATCCAGTACCATCGGACCATTGAATGCGTTAGTTACCTATCTGACTATCGGCGGTGTTGCGGTTGTTGGTACGATACAAATCATACAGGGAAACCTGAGCGTTGGAAATCTGCAGGCCTTTGTCCGCTATATCTGGCAGGTCAATGATCCATTATCTCAGATATCCTCCCTTTCCTCACAGATTCAGTCGGCCTTTGCGGCGATTGCGCGTGTTCTGGAAATTCTGGAGGAGGAAGAGGAGATTGCAGAGCTGAACCCGCCGAAGCATATTGAACAGGTAAAGGGAAATGTCACCTTCTCGCATGTTCGCTTCGGATATGGTGAGGAGCCGCTGATGAAGGACCTTAACGTGGAAGTGAAAAGCGGACAGATGGTCGCAGTTGTCGGTCCTACCGGTGCCGGTAAAACGACACTGATCAACCTGCTGCTTCGTTTCTATGATGTCAACGGAGGAAGCATCTGCATTGACGGTGTGGATATCCGCGACATGAAGCGTGGGGAGCTGCGGGATATGTTCGGTATGGTATTGCAGGATACCTGGCTGTTCTCCGGAAGTATTTACGATAATATACGATACGGGCGTCTGGATGCCCGCAAGGATGAGATCATTCACGCAGCAAAGATGGCGAATGTTCATCACTTTATCCGTACCCTGCCGGACGGCTATCATTCCGTGATCAATGAAGAAGCCAACAATATTTCACAGGGAGAAAAACAGCTGCTTACGATTGCCCGTGCTATCTTAAAGGACCCGCAGATTTTGATTCTGGATGAGGCGACAAGCTCTGTCGACACCCGTTTGGAAAAAATGCTGCAGGAAGCGATGCACCGTGTAATGGAGGGAAGAACAAGCTTTGTCATTGCGCACCGTTTGTCCACCATACGCAGTGCCGATCTGATTCTGGTGATCAACGATGGAGATATCGTCGAACAGGGAACGCATGAGGAGCTGATGGAAAAACAGGGCTATTATGAAAAGCTCTACAATTCACAGTTTGCGGACAAAGAATAGGTGTGCAGCCATAGCTTGGGTAAATGAGGAAACAACAACGAATCAGCGCAGACGATAGTTACATGCTGCATTGCGTTCCTGTTCAAACTGAAAAAGGATAGGCAGGCTTTTCATAAAGTCTGCTTAAAAAGAAGCCTCCATACTATTGTAAACTGTCAATCGTATGAGAAGCTTCTTTTTCTATGCTTATATGTATGCTGTTCTTATATTCGTATATTCGCTGAAAAGCTCGATACTCGCTGTGATATTGTATAAGCTTACGCAAGATACTGCTTCAGCTTTTTTTGAAGCCTGCGGGCATGCTCTACCATTTCGTAATAATCCAGATTTCCCCTTATGAGCACCTGTTCATTCATAAGAATGTCCTCATAGCCTCGCAACAGGTGGATGCGAACGATTATATGAACCTGTTCATTGCCGTTGGCTATACTGTTTGTCATAGCATTGGCCACCGCATTTGCTACTGTGGCACCGGCTTTTTTCAATACCGGACGAATCAGCATCTCTGTGCGTTTCATAACATTTATGGAGTAATCTCTACCGCTTTGCATGAAATAGATTCTATTGCTTTGAACTCTGAAAAAATCACTGGACTTCATAAGAAATCACCTCCCGGCATACAGCCTCTTCTATCTATAATATAACACAAAGCACAGGTAAAAGGCAGATGAGGGACAACGGATTTTTAAAATTCGTAAAAGATTGTATTGTAAAAGGGTTTTGTCTTCTTGTAAGAATGCATAAAATACGGTATAGTAATGGAAGAAAGAATTATATCGACAGAAAACACAGGAGGTAGTGTACCATCACACAAACAATTATTTTTCATGAGGAACCTTTTTTGTATTTTCAACATATAATTGCATAAGCTATTAAAAAGATAATGGAGGAATCAATGAATGAGAATCAAGAATGACGATGTTCTGGCACATTTGCGCAGTTTTGGCTTTACTATGCAGGAAAACAATGCTCAGGGATTTATCCGCTGGCAGAAACGTATCGGAGATATGCTTGTCACCATTGCGAACGGACAGTTTGAAAATAAGATCCGGGTGTCCCTTTTACAGGACAGAAACGGTAATATCCGTACATCTTATAAGGATATACTCGCGTATACGGAGCTGATCTGTTCTTTACAGGATGCAGGACTGACCGGGATGAGTCAGGATTGCACCTGTTATCAGGAGGAGGATGTCGTGGAACCGATGGATAATCCGCTCATTTCCTTTCCACGCAAACCGGAAGGCTTTATGGCACAGTAATCACGGCTGCAGGGGGAATCGGTTGCAATCACGCTTTTCTGCAAGTATAATGTAGGAAATAAAAAGGGGTGATATCGTGATTGACGGACATATGCATCTGGAGAATGGTCCGCTTACTGTGGAGTATGCGATGAAATATGTGGAAGCCGGTGTAAAGGCAGGTATGGATACCATACAGATTCTGGATCATACCCATCGGTTTCTGGAGTTTAAGCCGATGTATGACAATCTGAAGCAGGCTTCTGTTTACCAGAAGGACTGGTTTGAAAAGAAAAAGCTGGAGCCGCTGCAGAGCTATTTTAACCTGATTGAGGAAATGAAGAAAATGGAGCTTCCGATTGCGGTTCGTTTTGGTCTTGAGGTATGCTATGCACCACAGGATAAAGCATTCCTTCGTGATTTGCTGGCAGGCTATCCTTATGATTTTCTGATTGGAAGCATTCATTCCATTGACGGACTGCTGTATGATATGAATGGATTTTCCCGGGAAATATTATGGGATAAATATGATACCAATGCCATTTACAGGCGGTATTATGAAATTATGGAGGATATGATCGAGAGTGATTTGTTTACACAGATCGGGCATCCTGACCAGCTGAAGATTTTTCATTATGAACCGGATTATGATTTGAAGCCGACCTATGAAAGACTGGCAGTGCTGGCTAAGGAGCATGATGTATATATGGAAACCAATACCGGCTGTCATTACCGTTACCTGCACGAGGATGTCGGTACCAATCAGGTGTTTCTGGAAATTCTGAAGGCACACGGTGTTAAAATTATGACGGCAAGTGATGCGCATCAGCCGCAGCATGTGGGAATGCATATTGCAGAAATAAGCAGGCAGCTGGGGCTGGACTAGCGGAAAGGACAACAGGGAAATGGGTTTATATTTTGTAAGACACGGGCAGACGGACTGGAATGTAAGGGGAAAGCTGCAGGGGAAGAGTGATATTGCATTGAATGAGACCGGACGCCTGCAGGCTGTGGAAACAAGAGAAAAGCTGAAGCAGGTAGCCATGGATGCCATTTATTGTTCGCCGCTGATGCGTGCGAGAGAAACAGCTGAAATTATCAATGTGCTGTGGGAGCTCCCCATACAGTGCGATGACCGCCTGATGGAGAGAAGCTTCGGTGATATGGAAGGTGCATTGCGAAAGGATGTTCCCTTCGATGACCTGTGGGCATTTTCTTCCGCATCCATGTTTGCGGGCGGTGAGGATACCGCACATTTCTATGAACGGGTAGAGAGCTTTTTAAAGGAGATTCTCCCGTATGCGCAGGATAAGGAAATTCTGATTGTAGCACATGGCGGAGTCAGTATTCCCTATCAGTGCTTCTTCGAGGGCTATGCGTGTGTGGAAAATCTGAGTGATCTCATCATCGCAAATTGTGAAGTCAGGCACTATGCCGCAAAGGCTATCCAAATTTTTTAGGGGTTTTCGCCAGAAATTTGGGGGTCAACTTTGGGG
>OAWZ01000176.1_pt1 | contig 47228 bp, 37 predicted proteins | sample 1477091 | NCBI WGS metagenome assembly OAWZ01 (sample SAMEA2580282, study PRJEB22360) | human gut metagenome | biome: human gut; feature: human-associated habitat; material: faeces | place: Denmark | collected 2008/2010
TTCTTTCGGAAAAAAAAACAAAAAAAAGGGCAGTCGAAGGCCTGCCGATACATATGTTTTTAATTGTTTGGGGAAACGAAATGTGATAAAATTTGTTTTAGAATAGATTGAATAACTGATGGGATAACAATTAAAATATCAAAGTAGAGAAGGAGTGCTATTATTGAAAGATACTATTAGAATAAATGCTTCGTTGATTACACCAGCTGAAAAATCATTAAGCGATTCATTAGAATCATATAAGAAAATATCCAGTTCATTAGCTTCAAGCATGAGTGAAATAATGAAAGTATACTCGACTTATTCAAAGATTGAAATTGATGGGATTTTAGAACCATTACGAAAAACATTGAATTCTTACGCAAAGGTAAATATGTCCTATTTAACAAATGGTATCTATTCAGATTCAATCAGAAATTCTTTGGAGTCAATTGCACAGATTCTTAAACCATATGAAAAAATTGATGTTTCGGAATCGGTGAAAATAATATCAGAATCAATGAATGCAATTTCAAAAAGTTTTGCATTAGAGCATTTGAAACAATTACAACAAATAGATTTTTCTGCTATGTTTGCTGATGTTGTTCCCAAAGCTACTTCTTTATCGGAAATTGTTAGTACAACATATTCTTTGGTTCAAGAAGAGTTGGAATCAGAAAAGGACGAAAAAGTTTCATTTACAGAAGCAGAACTTCATGAAGCACTCTCTGAGCAAGTTACTAATCCGAAAGGTTTTCAGGCTAGAGTAGCTGAATGGACAGAAAATAAAAAAATACAATTTTTCATTATTTGGAACTTAATAATTTTTATTTATGGGAATTTTTTTCAACCATATTTACAGGAATATGTGGGCATTCCTGTAACAGCATATGTTGTTAGCAATGTAAAAGAACTTCCAGAAAAAGGGGCAAAGATAATTGGACAGCTTCAAGAAAATATTGAAGCAATAATTACTGAAAATGCTAATTACTATTATAAAGTCACTTTTACAAATGAAAATGGTGAAATTCAGGAAGGATATGTTGCAAAGCGTAACCTAAAAATTATTAAAGAGGAGCCGGAAGAAACTTATTCTACATCTGAATAGTAAAAGAGGCAAAAATTTGAACTATACATAGCAGTCTTGTACAAAAAAGTATGAGGCTGCTTTTATTTCCCCTAAAACGAAAGGAGACGATGTAAATGAAATTAGTGTTAGCGGAAAAGCCATCAGTTGCCCAAAGTATCGCAAAAGTGATCGGTGCTAAGAAGCGTTGTGATGGTTATCTTGAAGGCAATGGCTATGTAGTCAGCTGGTGCGTGGGTCATCTTGTGGAGCTTTGCAATCCGGAAAGCTATGATGAGAAGTATGGCAAATGGAAACATGAGGATTTGCCGATACTCCCAACAAACTGGAAGTATGAAGTATCTGCTTCTACCCGAAAACAGTTTGGAATCTTAAAGAAACTGATGAAGCGTGAAGATGTGGAAAGTCTTGTCTGTGCAACAGACGCAGGGCGTGAGGGCGAGCTTATCTTCCGCTTGGTGTATCATCAGTGTGGGTGTAAGAAACCTTTTGAAAGACTTTGGATTTCTTCTATGGAGGACAGTGCCATCAGGAAAGGGTTTGAGAACTTAGAACCGTCAGAAAAATATGATTCGTTATATGAAGCTGCGTTATGTCGAGAGCGAGCCGACTGGATTGTCGGGATCAATGCTACTCGGCTTTTTTCATGCCTGTATAACCAAACCCTGAATGTGGGACGAGTGATGACACCGACTCTTGCAATGGCGGTTATGCGTGAAGCGTCCATTTCTGCTTTTAAGCAAGAACCTTTTTATACGGTTCAGCTGGAGCTTGCAGATTTCACCGCAAACAGTGAGCGTTTCAAGGGACTGGAAGAAGCCAAAGCGATACAAAGTGCCTGTCAGAACCTCGGCAAGTGCAGCATTTCAAAGGTGGAGAAGAAAGAGAAAAAGGAAAATGCACCGGCTCTTTATGATTTAACAAGTCTGCAAAGGGATTCCAACAGGATTTTGGGATTTACTGCACAGCAGACGCTTGATTATACCCAAAGCCTCTACGAAAAGAAGCTGGTCACTTATCCCCGTACTGACAGCAGATATTTGACGGAAGATATGGCAGAAACGACAACAGAGTTAATCCACCACCTTGAACCGTTTTTTGATAAGAAACTGTCAGACGGTATCCATGTTTTGCAGGTCATCAACAGTAAAAAAGTGTTCGACCATCATGCCATTATTCCTACCAAAGAAGTGAAGCACTGTGATTTAGAAGAACTTCCCAAAGGAGAACGAGCTGTTCTGGAGTTGATTGTCACAAGGCTGTTTGTTTCTGTCAGTAAGGCATATCGCTATGAGGAAACATCGGTGGAACTGATGTGTGGTGATACGGTATTTAAGACAAAGGGCAGAATCGTACTGGAACTTGGCTGGAAAGCACTTGCGGAAAACAATAAAGATTCCAAAGAAGAAAATCAGAAACTTCCGGTTCTTGCTGCTGGCGATGTGGCTGTGGTAAATGCAGCAAACATCAAAGAGGGGAAAACTTCCCCGCCAAAATCATTTACGGAAGACACGCTTCTTCAGGCAATGGAAAATGCAACCGCAGATGAAATGCCAAAAGAAGCTGAACGCAAAGGAATCGGCACACCGGCTACTCGTGCCGGAATCATTGAAAAGCTGGTCTTAAAAGGCTACCTGAAGCGTAAAGGAAACAGCAAAACAAAAAGTTTAGTCCCAACGGATAAAGGGGTTGCCCTGATTACCGTTATGCCGGAGCAGATTCAATCTCCGACCATGACAGCCGACTGGGAAGAAAAGCTATTAAAGATTGAGCAGAAAGAGTACCCATCAAAAGCATTTATGAATGAGATTGAAACGATGGTGCAGGAATTAGTAAAGAATTACGAAGTCGTGAAAGGAGCAGATGTGATTATGCCTAAGAATTATACAGTGATTGGATATTGTCCGCATTGCCAAAGTGAAGTTGTGGAAAGAGAAAAAGGCTGGTTTTGCAGCAATCACCAGTGCCGATTTGTGTTATGGAAAGACAATGCGTTCTTTCATCACATCGGAAAGAAGCTGACAGAGTATATCGTGGATAAACTTCTTCGTGATGGCAGAGTCAAGTTAAAAGATTGCAAATCGAAGAAAACCGGAAAAAGTTACAATGCAGATGTGGTAATCGGTACGGAAGCAGATGGAAAAGCAACATTCCGTCTGGAATTTGATACGGGAGGAAAGAGATAAGATATGAGCAAAGAAATTCGTTTTATAAACAGCAGTTATGATGACCTGTTCCGTATTCCTGATGGCGGGACGATTCAGATTGACTTTCCAAAAGAAACAGTCATCAAAACCTGTAAATATGTAGATGACTACCATACCATGATTGGAAATGAAATCTTTCATATCTGCCAGTTTGCAGAAATGATGGAGCGTGTGGGTGCAAAGTATGGGAAAGAGACTGAACTGATGGAAGAACAAGCGGCATGGCAGGTTGGCAGAAACCATTATTTTGCCTTGCAGACCTGTGATGATGGTTGGGACTATACCCTTTATGACAAGAACCTGAATGAAATAGATGGCGGTCAGCTGGATATGCCGGAGCTTTCTATGGCAGAAGCAAGAAAAGAAATTCTGTCAGATTTTAAGCTGGATAAAAAAGATTTGATTGCAGTTGACTATGACAGTCTGATGGAAAAAGCAGAAGCCATTGAGGATAAGAAAATATCCTCTGTACTTGAGAAACTCAATAGCCACAAGATGAGCATATCCGACAGTAAGAAAACACTGCCGGATATTTTTGAAGAAAGATAGGTGCAAGCGTATGAAAATTGAAAAATGGGACGAAATCAACGGAAACGGAACGCATGAGGAAAAACTGGAGGCTTTCTTGGAATCAGCCAATGACAGCTATGCGATTTTACAGCTGAAAAGAACGGAAGAAACTGTATCAGAGCGATTTGCTTCCAGAAAGGAACTGGAAAGACAGGGAATTGAGCCGAGCTTTTCCCATTATGAAGTGGTGTATATTGCCCCGCTTGAACCTACGGACAATCAGGCATTTTTGCTGGAAAGCCTTTATGAAACATTCAATCTGTATCACCCGGAAGATTTTCGTGGACACAGTTTATCGGTCAGCGACATCGTGGCACTTAAGCAGAATGGCATGGTATCCTGCCACTATGTAGATTCGGTCGGCTTTGCGGAGCTTCCAAAGTTTCTAAAGCCGGAAAACTATTTGAAAAATGCAGAGATGGCAATGGAAGATGATTATGGAATGATTGACGGTATTATCAACAATGGAAAGGCGTCGGTGCTTGAAAAACTGAAAGAGCCGCCAGTGATCGGAACAGCCGCAAAATCAACCAAATGCCACTCGGAAAGGGAGCTGGAATGATGGACTTTACACATGATGAAAAAATGTTGCTGATGATTTACGGGCAAAGCACCAAAGAAAAGACAGTGGAAGAATTAAAAACGATGAAAGCACAGCTTACAGCAGAGGAAACGGAGCTAAAGGAAATGACGGATTCCCTCATTGAAAAGCTCCATCAGATTTCGGAAACAGAATACAGTAAGTTATGTCTTTATCCCTGAATTTAAGGAATTGGAGGTAGGAGAATGAACGAAAAAGAAAAATATTATGCCCATGTCGCTTCCAATACAATCCATGCGATCTCCAAGTCGATGGATTCATGGACATCATTTCTTTCTACAATGGGACGGAACTATGATTTTTCTTATCCTGAACAAGTCATGATTCACGCACAGCGACCCAACGCAACGCTCTGTAAGGAATTTGACGATTGGAGAGAGGAGAAGCTCCGCTATGTAAAGCGTGGCTCAAAAGGGATTGCTTTATTTGTGACAGATACGGAAAGACCACATCTCCGTTATGTATTTGATGTGGCGGATACCGGAGAAAGAAGAAATTCTCTGGCACTTGATGAACTGTGGACAGTTGAGGACAGACACAGGAAACCGATTCAGTCCGCACTGGAAAGGGTATTTGGCGTAGAAGCAAAAGGCACATTGGAAAAGCAGTTTGAGGAAGTCGCACAGAGGTTGGCAAAAGAATATTGGGAAGATAAAAAACACGACCTCTTTGACATCGTTGCAGATAGTTTCCTTGAGGGGTATGATGAACTTAACATCGAGGTGGCATTTAAAAGTGCAGTAGCGACCAGTGCTGCCTACGCATTGTATTCCCGATGTGTGGAAGATCCCGATGTGTATTTTGAACAAGAAGATTTCTTTCATATCTTTGAATTTAATACGAGAAAGGCTACCAATGCCCTTGGCACAGCAGTCAACAGCGTGACAACGCAGATGTTCAAAGAAATTGAGAGAACTGTATTGGAAGTAGAAAAAAGCATAGAAAGCGAAAGGAGCAAAGACAATGACAGCAGAAATGAACTATTTGAAAGCAGGGGAATATCTGATTCCGGACATTCAACTTCAGAACACCGAAGCGAAACCTCTTGGGAAGTACGGGAGCATGAGGAAAGCATTCCTGAAGGAACACAAGCCGATGACTTACGACGATATGATTCTGAGCGAAACACTGTTCCCACATCTTTGGGAAGTGCAGGAAACAGCGAGCAGGAGAATCGAAATTCTGATGAAGCAGCTGTTGGAGAAGAATCCGGCACCGGACAAGAAAAGCCAACAGATGTTGTGGGTGCAGCACATGAACGCACTAAAAGCACAAGCCGAAGAAATCGTGATGACGGAGCTGGTGTACAATTAACTCTGGATTTATTCCTGAGTGAAGATGAACAGATCAAATTTATAGACAAAGCGGAGAACACAGAACACAAGTCCTTCGCTTTTTCTTTTGCACAGGAAGAAACGGATTTATTCTTGCAGCTTGGGAGCAATACCGACCATGCCCGTATGCTGATTGCAACAGAATTTATGAAGCAGAAACCGGCAGAAGAAATCATTCCCATTTTGAAAGAAATTTATCATGGCGGTTATGGGATTCAGACAGAAAAAAGAAGCATTTCTGCTTGGTATGGCGATGATGGTATCTATTTTGCCAAAGGAAATACTGCAAGGGATAACATTCATGCCCAGCTTGTATCGTGGGAAGATGTAACCGGGCGAATCGGAGAACTGCTTGGAGAGGGAAGATTCGCAACTAATGTGGAACTGATGGAAGCACCGTCCCTTGAAAGGAAACAGCTATCGGAGAAGCTGTGGTATCTGTATCACGATTTAAGTGATGAAATTGACAGGAAATCCGTATTTCCGTCATTGGCGGAGATTAAGGGTACTGGCTTTCCGAAAGAAACACAGGCACTTACAGAGCAGTTAAAGGATACAGAGTATCGTGCAAACTTGGAAAAAGAATTGCAAGCCTTTAGCGAAATGTATCAGGCAGACCGAAATGTTCTCCGTTTTCATTACCACAAGATAGACAAAATAAAGAATGCACTCAGCGAATTAAATCTCCCCCGCAGAGAATTTGATACGGAAATGTTTGCCCTGCCGGAAGTAAAGTTCTTTATTACGGATGATGAAATAAATCAGGAACTTACAGGTGGCAGCAGTTTCTCCGGCGGTAAGAAAAGAATCCATGATTATTTTAAGGAACATCAGGCAACGAAAGACAGAGCCGATTTTCTGAAAAATGAATATGGAACCGGCGGACATTCCCATGCTCTTTCCGGGGCAAGCAGAAGTGGTCAAAACCATGACGCAAAAGGAATTGTGTACAAAAAAGGTGACTGTGAAAAAGTAAAATTGAATTGGACACAGGTAGCGAACCGTATTGACAGGCTGATGGATAAAGGCTTGTATTATACAGCTCCAAAGCCCCAGAAACAGGCAGAAATCGCCCCTGAAAATGACATGATTCCAGAACCTGTCAGAGATGAAAAAGCGGAAGATGAAGTTGCTAGTGTTGCAGAAGAAGTACAGGAAATCCATGAGGCAGATGACAGGGAAATTTCAGCAGAACTTGAAGAAATTGAACCAACAGAAACATTGACGGATACTAATGAGCCAAAAGTGAATGATGTTGCTTTAGAAAGTGTAGAAATCAAACCGCAGTATCAAGCAGGACAAAAAGTTTTTCTTGAGGGAACGGAGTTTGAAATTACAGAAGTAAGAAAACATGAAGTACAGTTTCGTGATCCATCTCTTTACTATCCGATTTTCAGGGTGGAAAGTATGGAAAACTTTGAAAGGCTGCTGTCAGAGGATTCCCGTAATACAGAGCAAAAAGAAGAAGTAACAGAGAATCCAGCGGTTAATTTTGCCATTACCGACGAACATCTTGGAGAGGGCGGTGCAAAACAGAAATATGCCAACAATGTGGCAGCCATTCGCCGGCTGTTTACTTTGGAAGAAGAAAACCGCAATGCAACAAGCGAAGAACAGGAAATTCTGTCGAAGTATGTCGGCTGGGGCGGACTTTCCGAAGCCTTTGATGTGAATAAGGCGAACTGGGCAAAAGAGTATCTTGAACTGAAATCGCTGCTTCCTGAGCGTGAATATGAAATGGCAAGAGCTTCTACTCTAAATGCTCACTATACCAGTCCGACCGTTATTCGTGCCATGTATGACGCACTTAAGCAGATGGGATTTCATACGGGAAATATCTTGGAACCGTCTATGGGTGTGGGAAACTTCTTTGGACTGTTGCCTGAAGAAATGCGTAACAGCAGGCTCTATGGTATTGAACTGGACTCTATCAGCGGAAGGATTGCAAAGAAGCTCTATCCCAATGCGGATATTACCGTAGCAGGCTTTGAAACAACGGACAGGCGGGATTTTTTCGATCTGGCAGTCGGCAACGTGCCATTCGGAAATTATAAAGTCAGCGATAAGCCTTATGACAAGCTCGGCTTTTCCATTCACAATTATTTCTTTGCGAAAGCACTTGACCAAGTGCGTCCCGGCGGTGTGGTTGCCTTTGTAACAAGCAGATACACGATGGATCAGCAGACGAATGATGTGAGAAAGTACCTTGCACAAAGGGCAGAGCTTTTGGGGGCAATCCGACTTCCGAACAATGCGTTTAAAGCCAATGCCGGAACAGATGTGGTGTCTGATATTATCTTTTTGCAGAAACGGGAACACCCGATTGATATAGAACCGGACTGGGTGCATTTAGGAAAAACCGAAGATGGATTTGCCATCAACGGTTATTTTGTAGAAAATCCGCAGATGGTGCTTGGAGAGCTTACCAGCCACTCTACCCAATATGGCAAAGAGGAATGTACCGTCATTCCAAAAGAGGGGGCAATTCTTTCCGAACAGTTACAGGAAGCCATTCAAAATATCAAGGGAGAGTATGTAGAAGCTGAGATTGCGGAAGAAAACCTTGTCGGAGAGCAAAGAACAATTGCGGCTACACCTGATGTGAAGAACTTCTCTTTTACGGTAGTCGATGACGAGGTGTATTTCAGAGAAAATTCCATTATGAGGTTCTGTGATTTCAATGAAACTGCAAAAGGCAGAATCAAGGGCATGGTAGAGCTTCGCCATACAGTCAATGAACTGATTGATTACCAGTTGAATGATTATCCCGATGACAACATCAAAGGGAAACAGCAGGAATTAAGTGAACAATATGATGAGTTTACTGCAAAATACGGACTGCTTAATTCCAGAGCCAATGCGTTGGCATTTTCGGAGGATTCCTCTTACTATCTGCTCTGTTCTCTTGAGAATATTGATGAGAACGGGGAACTGGAAAGTAAGGCGGATATGTTTACCAAAAGGACAATCCGACCGGAAGCCAATATCGTAAGTGTGGATACGCCAAGTGAGGCACTTGCCATTTCCATCGGGGAGCGAGGCATGGTGGACTTGCCTTATATGGCAGAACTGCTCGGCACACCTGATGAATTTGACAGCATTACTTCTGAACTTCATGGCATTATCTTTAAAGACCCAATGGGTCCTGATGATATGGATAAAGGCTGGCAGACTGCCGACGAGTATTTATCCGGCAATGTGCGTGACAAGCTCAGAATCGCCCGTTTAGCGGTGCAGAATGATGAGAGATACCGTATCAATGTTGAGGCTCTTGAAAAGGCTCAGCCAAAAGATTTGGACGCTTCGGAAATTGATGTGCGTATCGGTGCGACATGGATTGAACCGCAGTATATTCAGCAATTTATGGAAGAAACCTTTGAAACACCATTCTATCTCCGCAGAAACATTGAAGTGAAGTATTCCCCATTAACAGCGGAATGGCAGATTAAAGGAAAGAGCGTTCCCGGCAGGAATGATGTCAATGCGTATGTGACTTACGGAACAGACAGAGCCAATGCTTACCGTATTTTGGAAGATTCTTTAAATCTGAAAGACATTCGTATCTATGACACGATAGAAGAACCGGACGGAAAGCAGAAGCGTGTCCTCAATAAAAAAGAAACAACGCTGGCACAACAGAAGCAACAGGCAATCAAAGACGCTTTTGCTGATTGGATTTGGAAAGAACCGAATCGCAGACAGAGCTTAGTAGAAAAATACAATGAAATGTTTAACTCTACCCGTCCTCGTGAATTTGACGGAAGTCATATTCGCTTTGGAGGTATGAATCCTGATATTAAGCTGAGAGAACATCAAAAAAATGCCATTGCTCATGTTCTTTATGGTGGTAATACTCTCTTAGCACACGAAGTTGGTGCAGGAAAGACTTTTGAAATGGCTGCTTCTGCAATGGAAGCAAAAAGACTTGGTTTATGTCAGAAATCACTCTTTGTAGTGCCAAACCATTTGACTTTACAATGGGCGAATGAATTTTTGAGACTGTATCCAAGTGCAAAACTTTTGGTGGCAAGTAAGAAAGATTTTGAAACAGCCAACCGAAAGAAATTCTGTGCAAGGATTGCGACAGGAGATTATGACGCAGTTATTATCGGACATTCCCAGTTTGAGCGAATACCGATTTCCGCTGAAAGGCAGGAAAAACTGTTAAGGGAGCAGATAGACGATATTGAAAATGCCCTGAATGAAATGAAGTACCAGAGGGGCGAGAACTTCTCCATCAAGCAGATGGAAAAGACAAGAAAATCCTTACAGGCAAGGCTTGACAAGCTCCTTGCTTCAGACAGGAAAGATGATGTCATTACCTTTGAACAGCTTGGCGTAGACAGGCTGTTTGTAGATGAGAGTCATGCGTTCAAAAATCTGTTCCTTTATACAAAAATGCGGAATGTGGCAGGCTTATCCACTTCGGAAGCACAGAAATCCTCGGATATGTTTATGAAATGCCGCTATATGGACGAGCTGACGGGTGGAAAAGGTGTGATTTTTGCAACCGGAACTCCCGTAAGCAATTCCATGACGGAGCTTTATACTGTCATGCGGTATTTGCAGTATGGAACATTACAGCAGAAGAATCTGACACACTTCGATTGCTGGGCGTCTACCTTTGGGGAAACAGCCACAGCCATAGAATTAGCTCCTGAAGGCACAGGGTATCGGGCAAGGACACGATTTGCAAAGTTTTTTAATCTTCCTGAGCTTATGAATATGTTTAAGGAAGTGGCAGATATAAAAACATCTGACCAGTTAAATCTCCCCGTACCCGAAGCAAAATTTGAAACCGTAGTGGTGCAGCCATCGGAACTCCAAAAAGAAATGGTGGCTTCCCTGTCGGAAAGGGCGGCTGATGTGCATAGCGGCATGGTTGACCCGTCTATTGACAATATGTTAAAAATTACTTCAGACGGAAGAAAAATTGGTTTAGACCAAAGGCTGATGAATCCACTGCTCCCTGACGATCCTAATAGCAAGCTGAATGCCTGTGTAAACAATGTATTTGATATATGGGAAAAAGGGACGGATAAAAAACTCACGCAGCTCTTGTTTTGTGACTTATCGACACCGAAAAAGGACAGTACCTTTAATGTCTATGATGATATTCGGGCAAAGCTCATTGGAAAAGGTGTTCCAGAATCAGAGATTGCTTTTATCCATGACGCAGATTCCGAAGCAAAGAAGAAAGAATTATTTTCAAAAGTCCGTTCAGGGCAAGTGAGAGTATTGCTTGGAAGTACGCAGAAAATGGGTGCAGGAACCAATGTACAAGATAGACTTGTCGCAGTCCACCACCTTGATGTGGGCTGGCGTCCGTCGGATATGACACAGAGAAACGGTCGTATCATTCGCCAAGGTAATCGGAATAAGGAAGTGCAGGTATTTCAGTATGTGACAGAGGGAACCTTTGACGCATATTTGTATCAGACACTTGAAAACAAGCAGAAATTTATCAGTCAGATTATGACGAGCAAATCTCCGGTTCGCTCCTGTGACGATGTGGACGAGCAGGCTTTATCCTATGCGGAAATAAAAGCTCTCTGTGCCGGCAATCCAATGATAAAAGAAAAGATGGACTTAGATATTGATGTGGCAAGGCTGAAAGTATTAAAAGCAGATCATCAGAGCAAACAGTACCGTTTGGAAGATCAGCTTTTAAAATATTTTCCTTTAGAGATTGAAAAGTACCGGAGCTTCACCAAGGGTTATGAAAAAGATATAGAAACAGTCAAACAGCACCCACTTCCGAAAGAAAATTTTATCGGTATCACAGTTGGTACAAAGCATTTTACGGATAAGGAGCTTGCGGGAGAAGCGATTCTTGCAACCTGTAAGAATTATAAAGCGACAGAGCCGATGAATATTGGGGAGTACCGAGGATTCAAGATGGAACTTGATTATGACAGCTTTCATCAGGAATATCAGCTGACACTGAAAGGAGCAATGAGCCATAGACTTACGCTTGGCACAGACCCACGAGGGAATATCATCAGAATAGACAACGCTCTTGCAGGGATTGGAGAGCGATTGGAAAAAGCACAGACACAGCTTGACAATCTTTACAACCAGCAGGAAGCGGCAAAAACAGAAGTGAAAAAACCATTCCCGTTAGAAAATGAGCTGTCACAGAAAAGTGTAAGACTGGCAGAACTTGATGCGATGTTGAATATGGACGAGCGAAGTGCCGGGGATAAGGAAAAGGAAGAACGTCCGTCGGTGCTTGCAGAGCTGAAAAAACATTCTGATGGAATTTCCCATGAAAGAAACCGAACGGATATGGAGGTGGCACTGTAATGGAAAAGAGGGATAAGCAGATGAATGTACTGGTGTCAGAAAGCGAAATGAAGCGTATCCGAATGAAGATGGAGGAAGTTGAAATCAGCTGTCTGAATGCCTATATCCGAAAAATGGCATTGGATGGGTATTGTGTAAAACTGGACTTGGCGGACGTGAAAGAAATGGTTTCACTTCTCCGCAGGTGCAGCAACAATCTGAACCAATATGCGAGACGTGCCAATGAAACAAACCATATCTATGCAGAAGATATACAGGATTTGAAGGTGCGTTTAGATGAAATCTGGGAAGTCAGTAAGGAGATACTTGCGAGACTTTCATCAATTTAAAAACAGGTACAGCCTTGTGCTGTACTTTACATAGAGAAGAAATCGCTTTAGGGAAAGGGGTGAAGAAATGCGGATGGATGATATTGATATATATAATCTGCCGATGTGGCTGCAAGCAATTTTTGAAGATATAGAGCGTAGCTGTTATGAAACACTTGTAGGAGAATCGGAATTTTACCAGACTGTTTTAAACGAAACACATGAGCTTTTGGAAGAATACAGATTCCTTTCAATGCTTGCAGACGGAGATACGATAGAAGAACCGATGAATTTAAGCATAAAAGAAGCGGCGGCTTTATCTAAGTTTTGGAAGTTAGAAACAGACCGCAGGGAAATGGAAACCATACAAATATACTTCATGGGTGCAAGGCATATGTGGGAACTGCTGGAATTGCTGAAGCTGACAAAGTAAAATAATTTGCTTTTTTTACTTGACATCGTTGCATTTTGACAGTGGACACCTTAAACTGAACTTAGAAAAATAGAAGGAGGATCCGATGATGAAACTGATAAAATTACCATTGAAACTGTTGGCATATCTATTGATAGTGGTTGTATTTATGCTTATGTTACTGATAAAAACTTTGATGAACCTGTCCACATATGTACTCGGACCGTTTATGCTGTTTCTTATTGGCTGTTGCGTATTCGTGACTGTAAAAGGCTTTTGGAATCAGTTAATCATTCTTGGAGCATTGCTGGTGCTGTGTGTACTGTCATTGTTCTGTGCAGCATGGATATTGATTTCTCTTGAAACTGTCAGCGATGGATTAAAAGGATTTGTAAGAGGATAAAGATTAAGGTCGATATGATTTTGGAAAGAGCTGTGATGACAGCTTTTTTCTTTTGCCAAAAAGGACGGAGGTGATTTGATGGCGGCTACAAGATTGATTGCGTTGCATATCAATAAAGGTAAGACACTGGCGAAAACATTGGAAAGCAGAATTGATTATGCACATAACCCTGAAAAAACAGAAAACGGAGAATATATCAGCAGTTATGAATGTGACCCAAAGACGGCTCTGGAAGAATTTCTTCTGACCAAAAGAGCATATAGGCAGTCTACGGGCAGACAGCAGAAAAATGATGTCATTGCCTATATGATTCGCCAGTCTTTTAAGCCGGGAGAAATCACACCGGAAAAAGCGAATCGATTAGGGTATGAGTTGGGTATGCGGTTTACGAAAGGAAAGCACGCCTTTATCGTTGATACCCATACCGACAAAGCACATATTCATAATCATGTGATTTTCAATTCCACTACCCTTGACGCAAAGAGAAAATTCAATAACTTTTGGTTTTCAGGTCTTGCAATCCAAAGGCTAAGTGATTTGATTTGTTTGGAAAATGGATTGTCTGTCATTGAGAAGAAATCGAAAAAAGAAAGACGGAAACAAACGGAGTATGAGAAAAAAGACACCTTCCGAGATGGAATCCGACTTGCGATTGATGAAGTCTTAGATAAGAAGCCAAAGGATTTTGAGCAGTTTCTGTCACTTATGGCAGAGGCGGCATTTGAAGTGAAGCAAGGCAAGCATACCGCATTCCGCAGTAAAGGACAGGAAAGATTTATCCGTATGCGTTCATTAGGCAAGGGATATTCAGAAGAAGAAATTCGAGAAAGCCTTGTAGGTGCCGGCAGGGAAAAAACAAAAGCGACAACAAAAACGCAAAAGCTCAATCTGCTGATTGATATTCAGGACAAGATTATTAATAAAGGCAAAGGATATGAGCGATGGGCAACGAATTTTAATTTGAAGTCCATGTCAAAGACTTTGCTTTTTTTGCGTGACAATAAGATTGAAAGCATGGGGAAATTGAAAGAAAGAGCTGACAGAGCGACTGAAAAATTCAATACACTATCAGCAGACATTAAGGCAAAAGAAGCTCGTATAGCAGAGCTGCTTGCCTTGAAAAAACACATCTTCAATTATCACGATACAAGAGAAATTTATATTCAGTACAGAAAGTCCGGTTACAGTAAAGCATTTTTTGAAAAACACAGGGAGCAGATTACTCTGCATAAGGCGGCAAAGAAAGCCTTTGATGAAAGTGGTTTGGAAAAGCTGCCGACAACAAAAGAATTAAACAAGGAATACTATGAGCTGATGAATGAGAAAAAGCAGATGTATTCTGATTATCACAACCTGAAAAATGAAATGCAGGAGCTTATAAAAGCACAGAAAAATGTGGAAAGGTTCTTGGCGGACGAAGTGAAAAACGAAAAAAGGGAAGAACGGACTTCCCGATAGAAAAGGCAGGATTCATTAGCGTGAGTCCTGCCAAATTTCTTTTTGTAAAAAAGATAGCGTTCGGAACGAATGCGTAGCCATCAACTGAAAGTTGGTGTTTCAAGGGGATTGGGGTGTTCCCCAACAAGCAATTTTGAGAATTTGGAGTGGAACGGAAAATCGAAAAAATGGTAAACCACTATTGGTTTACACTGCTTGCCAGTTTGTGAAGATATATTTGGGAACGAAATAGAATTAAATTTTCTAAAAACAAATTTATTTTGCATTTCTCAAATTGATTTTGACTTTCTTACTTTTATATAGTAAAATGGAATGGATTATTGTAACTAAGTGTCGAAACAAATGTCTATTTTAGAGGAAGTGAATGTATGGCTATGAATTACAACAAGTTGTGGAAACTACTGATAGATAAAAATCTTATGAAAAAAGATTTAATACAGATGTCAGGTATTTCAACGAATGCTATGGCAAAAATGGGAAAGGGTGGAGATGTTTCTACTCAGGTATTGAGAAAAATCTGCATAGCTTTGGATTGTAAAATAGAGGATATAGTAGAGATAGTTGAAGAAGATTCGGAAGAGCAAGTTGAATGATAAAAATACTATTTTATATAACTAAGACGGAGGTGGTATAGATGTGGTGCAAAAATTGTAATATTGAAACTAATGAAGAAATATGCCCTGTCTGTGGCACTGAAACGGTTGAAGATATACCTAATGAAATATATTGGTGTGCAGATTGTTGTGTTCCGGTAATTCAAGATATTAATCAATTAGGAAAAGGTGTTTGCCCGATTTGTGGGAAGAACATGAAATATTTATCTACGGATCTTCGTCCTGTCTTTCCAGAGGAAAGATTATTAATTGAGATTCTTACTGGAAAGAAACCGCATGAATATATAAAAGAATCTGTTTGGGCAGCTAATAACAGATATTATATTAATGGAAAAGCTATAACTATTCCAAGTAAATTATTTGCAGACGCAAATACAGATGAAATCGTTAAACAACTTAATGAAAATAGAGACCAGAATACATACAACTTCTTTAATATACATATAGAAAAATTTTTGAAAGCTAACGAAGGGAGATTGCACTATTTAAAAGATGAAGCATATTCATTTATTGGTAGAGCTGCGGAGCAATTTGATGAAGAGAATATAGTGTTGTCTTTTTCAGGAGGAAAAGATTCAACAGTAACAGCAGATATTGTTATAAAGGCTTTGGGCAATCCAAGTTTGGTTCATATTTTTGGAGATACGACTTTAGAATTTCCAATGACCATTCAGTATGCAAATAGATACCGAGAAAACCATTCACAGGCGATTTTTCAAATTGCAAAGAATCGAGAACAAGATTTTTATGATGTGTGTGAGGATATTGGACCGCCAGCACGAATGATGAGATGGTGTTGCTCAATGTTCAAGACAGGACCAATCACGAGAGTTATAAATAGTTTATATCGTAATCAGCAAATTTTGACTTTTTATGGAATTAGGAAGTCAGAATCAGTAAGTCGAAGTAAATATAACAGAATTGAAGATGATGCTGAATCTGTGAAGATACAGCAGCAAACAGTAGCTTCTCCTATTTTCTTTTGGAAGGATTTCGATATATGGTTGTATATATTAGCGGAAAGAATTGATTTCAATGACGCTTATCGTCTTGGTTACGATAGAGTTGGCTGTTGGTGTTGTCCTAATAATAACCAAAGAGCACAATTTTTATCTCGAATATATATGCCAGAACAATCAAAAAAATGGAGAGAGTTTTTAATAGATTTTGCAAAAAGAATTGGAAAATCAGATGCTGAAATTTATGTCGATACAGGTAAATGGAAAGCAAGGCAAGGAGGAAACGGACTTGCCTCAGCAGGTGATGTAAAAATTAAGTTTACAAATTGCACTACGGAGGAACATGCTAAAATTTACCGTTTAGTTCGTTCGTTTGACGATGAATTAATTGGTATGTTTACACCTTTTGGAAGAGTAGCTCCTGAATTAGGGCAGAAACTGTTAAATGAGGTGATAGTTCTTGACTTAAAGACTAATGTTCCAATTTTATCAATTCAGCCATTTGGTCAAGATGGGTATGAATATTCTGTTAAAGTAAGAACGATGAATGTTGCTGATCATGATGATTTGCAAAGAATGGTAGGCTATCAAATTAGAAAATTTAACGCTTGCCGGAAATGTTTGAAATGCGAGTCCTTATGTAGAGCAGGGGCAATTTCGATAGTAGGAGATTCTTACTATATAAATCCGGACAAATGTGTCCGCTGTAAGATGTGTGTTACTGCTAAGTATTTAGCCGGTGGCTGCATGATGGATAAATACTTAAGAACAAAGTAATGCAATGGGAGGAAAAGAAATGTCTATGAAGTTTAGAGCACATGATACATTTTTTATTAGAAAAGGTTGGCTGAGTAAGGGAATGAAATATGTACAGCAAAAACCAGATGTTTTTGTTGATCGGGAAGAAAATCCGATGGATGTATTAGGTATTGGCTCTAACATGGTTAAGGCATTACGATACTGGTTGCAGGCTGTTGGATTGACTGTTGAGCCAAATATAGGGAAGAGAAATCAGACATTTACTGAATTAGGCAACATGGTTTTTACTCATGATAGATATATTGAAGAACTTGGAACTTTGCAATTGTTGCATTACAGATTAGCTTCTAATTATTCAGAAGCTACTGCTTGGTATTACTTTTTTAATGAATTTTCGATGTCGGAATTCACTAAGGAAGATTTCGTAACAATGCTACAAAACTATGTCTTAATGAATGATGAAGAAACATCAGTTGCAATCCGTTCATTAAATGATGATTTCTTATGTATTGTAAATACATACTTGCCTAGATATAAATCAAATCCTAATAAGGTATCTCCGGAAAACAATATTGATTGCCCGTTAGGAGAACTTGGGTTTATTGACATTTTAAATAAAGACAAAAAAATATATAAAAAATCTATTCCATTGGCAAATAGTTTAAACCCATGGATTGTATTAGCAGTAATTGCAGAACAATCAAATGGAAAAGATGAAATTAGTTTAAATGAATTGCTTACTTCAAAATGTAACATTGGAAAAATTTTTAATCTTGATGCAATAACAATGTTAGATGTGCTTCATAAAGTTGAAAATTTAGGTGCAATTAAAATCATTAGAACAGCAGGATTAGATGTAATTAGATTATTACAAAAGTACACATTTAATGAGTGCGTGGATAATTATTATCAGAGTATTAACAACTAGATGGGAGAATTAAAACATGAGTAATATGATAAATGTTGCTTCGGGTTTTCAATATTCGGTTAATATTGGTTACGATCTGAACAATGATAGCAAATTAAAAAATTTCATACCGACAAAATCCGCACTTAATCTCCTAGAAGATATTTTGCTTAGCACTCAAGTTTCATCTACGGAAAGAGCAAGGGTTTTAATCGGTGCTTATGGTAAAGGTAAATCACATATTGTTTTGATGATACTTTCCATTCTTATGAAGAAGGATTTGAATTTATTTGAAAACACATTGCCCAAATTAATGAAAAAAGAAGCATTGTATGAAAGTATTAAAAATTACTATGAGAGCGATAATAGAATTTTACCCGTAGTAATTAGCGGAAGCAACACTTCTTTACCACAAGCTTTTTTGCTTGCCCTCCAAAGAACACTGGCAGAAAATGATTTATTAGATGTTATGCCAGAAACAAATTATAAAGCGGCTATAGCTGTAATTGGTAGATGGAAAGCTGAATTTCCAAATACCTATGGTGAATTGCAAAAAGAAATAGGCATGCCTGTTTCAAAATTTATTGAAGAATTAGAAGATTACAATGTAGTTGCTTATGAGCAATTTGAACGAATTTATCCAAAACTTACAGCAGGAAGTATGTTTAATCCTTTTCTTGGATTTGATGTTGTGGAATTATATGAAAGTGCTGTAAAAGGATTGCGAAAACGAGGATATTCAGGAATCTATGTAGTTTATGATGAGTTTAGCAAATTTTTGGAAGCAAATATATCAGAAGCTTCTGTAAGCGATACAAAGATGTTGCAGGATTTTGCTGAAAAATGCAATCGTAGTGCAGATAATCAGCTTCATCTTATGCTTATTTCTCATAAAGAGATTGCTAATTATATAGATATTTTACCGAAACAAAAAGTTGACGGTTGGAGAGGTGTGTCAGAGAGATTTTTACATGTTCATTTGAATAATAATTTTTCACAGACATATGAGATTATTGCGTCTGTAATCCAAAAAAATGAAAGTGCATGGAATATTTTTCAAAATGAACATAGTCAGGATTTTAAAAGTTTGAATCATCGTTATGTGGAACATCCAATTTTTTCCGATGTGTTAGAGCAAGATATTAAAGATGTGATTTGTAATTGTTATCCATTACATCCAGTTTCTACATTTATTTTGCCACGACTTTCAGAAAGAGTTGCTCAAAATGAGAGAACCTTGTTTACCTTTTTGTCCGCAGCAGGTGCGTTTACATTGCCATCTTTTTTGTCAAAATATGCGGATGATAAATTTGAGGTTATTACTCCTGATTTAATATATGACTATTTTGAGCCATTATTTAAAAAGGAGGTATATACAAGGGAATTTTATGAAACATACCGATTGACAGCAAATGTTTTAGCGAAACTAGAAGAAAATTCATTAGAGAGTAAAATTGTAAAAACGCTTTCTCTAATTTATATTTTGGAGCAATTTGAAAAATTAAAACCTACTAAAGATGAAATAGTCGGAATTTTTTCTGTGAGTTTTACTGTTGCTGAAATAGAAAATGCAATAACAAATCTTATAGAAAATGAGTATGTGATTTATTTAAAGAGGAGTAATGATTATCTGAAACTAAAGCAGACATCTGGCGTAGATGTTCAGCAACAAATTAAAGATACTATCCTCTCAATTGAAAACAAGATTTCAATCAAAGATACACTTAACGCTTTGAATTTTGATAGCTATATATATCCGTCACGATATAATGACAATAAAGAGATGACAAGATATTTTTCATTTGAATTTATAAATGAAAATGAAGTATCAGAGGATATAAACTGGAATATTAAAAGTGAAAATATTGAGGCAGATGGCGTTATTTATGCGGTGATTCCTAGCGGTGCGGATTCTATCAGTAAAATCCGAGATAGCGTATTGATTTCTAGTAGGAATTGTAACAGTTGTGTGTTTATTTTACCTAGAAATTATGCGGAAATTAAGGATATAGTTTTAGAATTTAGTGCAGTTTCCTTGCTACGTTCTAAAGCTGCAAGTGATAAAGTGCTTTTCGAGGAATATGAGGTTATATATGATGATTTAAAAGAGATTATTGGAAATTTCATTAATTCATATACTCGACCGGAAGGATTTGAGTCTTGTTATATTTATAGAGGAGAAGAGAAAAATATTATCAGAAAAGCAACATTTACTGGATTGCTTTCTGATATATGTGATGAACTGTATCCACTCACACCAATTATAAATAATGAGGCGATTAATAGAAATGAGCTAACATCAATTGCAAGTAACAGTAGAAATAAAATAGTAGCTGGATTATTACGTAATGAATTAGAAAAAAATCTGGGGTTAGCTGGTTCAGGACAAGAAGTGTCAATTATGAGAAGCACGCTTATACGGACGGGGATACTAGTTGAAGAAAATGACATTTTGAGAATTGAGCTACACCCTCAAGATGAACTGCTTGCAAATATGCTGGAGTGCATTATGTCTTTTATAGTAGATGTTCGTACAAATGGAGAACGGAACATTGCAGAGTTGTATAAGGAGTTGACGACTTCAGAAAATCAAATTGGCTTGCGTAAAGGGTTAATACCAATATATTTGGCTGCGGTATTTCACGAATTCAAGCAATACTTGGTTATTTGTGATAGATATGGTCAGGTTCAAATTAATACAGATACACTTATGCAGATAAATGCGAATCCAGAGTTCTATACACTATCGTATTTGGACTGGAATCCAGAAAAGGAGGAATTTATTTCTCATTTATCGCAAGTTTTCAATGGCTATATTAACAATGCGGAAAAGAATGTAAATTCTTATGATTATATAGTAGCTGCAATGCGTAGATGGTATTTGTCTTTGCCAAAATATGCTAAAGAAACAAGGAAAGATCCACTTGGAAATAATGTGGATAAAAGGTATGTAACTTTTTTGCGTATGTTGAAGCAGAATATAGGTGGTCATGAATTGCTGTTTCAAAAATTGCCGGAAGTATTTGGATATAATACGGAGTTTAACGCTGGACTATGGGAAAATATTAAAGCTGCGAAGTTGTTTTATGATGATAGACTTCATGAATTACGACTTTTATTGATTGATAAAGTTAAAGAATTGTTTGCAATCAATAAAAATGCGGTCAAACAATCATCGTTGACTTCTATTATAATAGATTGGTGTGAGACTATTGATATAAAAGCTTTTGAACAGTTATTTGCAGATGGTACGGAAAAGTGTTTGGGACTATTCAAAACAATATCTAACGATGAAGAAACATTCATCTCAAGACTTGCAAAAACAGTGACAGATTTAAGGCTAGAAGATTGGGATGATAATAAAGTTTTAGAATTTACAAACAAACTTGCAGAGCATAAAAAAACTGCACAAGATTTCCGAGCTGTAGACAATTCTGTAGAAAATGGAAATGCGGATTCGTATCAAATTTCATTTGTTGATGATTGTGGAAAAATTACTACAAAACGATTTGAGCGTATAGAAGAAACAAAGCGTGGAAAATTGCTTTATAATGCTATAACCGCAGATTTAGATTCTATGGGACATTCAATTTCCGAGCAGGAAAAGAGACAAATTTTAATGGAAATTTTGAAGAAACTTTGTTAGGAGGGATTATAGGTGGCTTATTTCAATAATGCAGCTACTACTTATCCAAAGCCGGATGAGGTATATACCTTTATGGATTCATTTTATAGAAATAATGCGGTGAATTCAGGAAGAGGTAGTAGTCAAGCAAAATATGTTGCGGATGACATCATAAAAGAAACAAGGGAACTTCTTAAGAAGACTCTTAATTGTCCCACTAAACAAGTAATATTTGAACCTACAGCTACGTTATCTCTGAATATTATTATTCAAGGAGTTATAGATTCAGGAGCAAAGAATATTTACATTTCTCCTTTTGAACATAATGCAGTTACACGAATCCTTCACCATTATGAAAAATCAGGGCGAATTGTTGTAAATCAGTTATTTGTGACAGAAAGTTTGGAATACGATTTGGAAAGAATCAAATACCAGTTTGATTCGATGAAACCGGATTTTCTCATTATGAGCCATGCAAGCAATGTTATAGGTCTTATAGCACCTGTTGAAGATATTTTTACCTTAGCCAAGAAATATGATGCAACTACTTTGCTTGATATGGCACAAACCGCTGGTCTTATTAAGTGCAATATTGGTTTAGATTGCTTTGACTATGCAGTATTTGCGGGGCATAAAACGCTTTATGGTCCAACAGGAATTTCAGGATTTGTGATGAAGCCTGAGATGAAATTGCCACCAGTATTATTTGGGGGTACTGGATTTGATTCTGCAAATCAAAGTATGCCAGAGTGTTTACCGGAACGATATGAGATTGGAACAGTTAATATTCTGGGAATTGCTGGATTAAATGCTTCTTTAAAGTGGATTGAAAATCAGTCGATTGGTAATATACGAAAGAGAGAACTTGAAAATAGAAATAAGTTGCTTTCAATATTACAAAAGTATTGCTTTATTAAAATAGTTGGCTGTCAAGAAGAAAGAGAATATGTCGTGTCATGTCTAATTGATGGAATTAGTAGTGATAGTGCTGGAAATATTTTTGAAAAATGTGGTGTATCAGTAAGAACAGGACTTCAATGTGCTCCATATGCACATAAATTTATAAATACATTTCCTGCTGGCACAGTTAGATTCAGTGTTAGTTTCTTTACGTCAAATGAAGACTTTGAAGAACTGAAAAAAGCATTAGATTATATTGATAGCAACTTATAGAGGAGGGGTCAGAATGGAGATATGCAAATGCAAACTTAAATCAGAATATCGTTCGCTGATAGATAATGTTGTTCAGGATTTCTATATTCCACTTCTGAAAAATGCTGTTTATTACAAGCGTGCAGTAGGTTTTTTTTCATCTACTTCGTTAGTTGAAATATCGAAAGGTATTGCTGAAATGGCAAAACATGGTGGGAAAATTCAAATTGTTGCATCTCCGTTTCTTTCTGAAGAAGACATCGAAGCAATCAAGAAAGGATATTCGAGCAGGGAGGAAATTATTGAATCTGCCTTATTGATGCAGCTGTCTGATGAACATACAGACTACTATTCAATGGAACGACTTAATCTTTTGGCGAATTTAATTGCTGATGGTGTTTTGGATATACGAATAGCTTTTACGGAGGACAAAAATGGTATAGGGATGTACCATGAGAAAATGGGAATTATTACAGACGAACATGGGAATTCAGTTGCTTTTTCTGGTTCTATGAATGAATCATCAACTGCAATGTCTGTAAATTATGAAACCATAGATGTTTTTTGTAGTTGGAATGAAGGAACAGAAGCGGAACGAGTTAAATTAAAAGAAAATGCGTTTCATTCAATATGGAATGACTGTGAACCGAATATTCATGTTATGGAATTTCCTAGTATTTCTCAAGCATTGATTGAAAAATATAAAAGGAAGGCACCAAATTTTCTTATAGATCAAGAACAGTTTTCAAAGAGAAATACATTTCATGGAGATATGATTTCCAATGATGGATTGGTAATCAAGAAAGCTATTGGTGCAAGAATTCCAAATAATGTAGAACTTCATCCGTATCAAAAAGAAGCGATTTCGGTTTGGGTCGGAGAAAATTATAGAGGTATTTTTGATATGGCTACCGGAACTGGTAAAACATTTACGGGGCTCGGTGCTATATCAAAGCTTTCGGAAGATCTTGATGACGAATTAGCTGTTGTAATTGTATGTCCATATCAGCACTTGGTTGAGCAATGGGTTGAAGATATTATTAAATTTAATATCGATCCTATCATTGGTTATAGTAGCTCTTCTCAAAAAGATTGGAAACAGCGTTTGACTAAAGCTATTAGAAACCAAAAAATTAGGAAAGATAGAAGCTTCTTTTGCTTTGTGTGTACGAATGCAACTTTTTCTAACTCCTTTGTGCAAGAGCAACTTAGTAAAGTAAAAAGTCCACTATTGTTGGTGGTTGATGAAGCACATAATTTCGGTGCAAAAAGTTATGCAAAATATCTGGACGAGCGATTTACATACCGTTTGGCATTATCTGCAACTTTAGAGAGACATCGAGATGAAGAGGGAACTGCTACGCTATATAATTTTTTCGGGAAAAAATGCATTGAATATTCTTTAGAACGGGCGATTAAAGAAGAAAAATTAACACCCTATAAATACTTTCCGGTATTAGTATATCTAAATGACGAGGAATTAGAAAAATACGAACAACTTTCTTACGAGATTTCTAAGCATGTTATTAAAGGAAAGGGCGGAAAAGTTAAACTGGATAGTTATGGTGAAATTTTAGCTATTCAGCGTTCAAGGGTAGTTGCAGCGGCTTCATTAAAGCTTACAAAACTAAAGGAAATAATAGAACCATATTTAGATGAACATTTTATTTTAGTTTATTGTGGGGCAACAAATGTTATGTCACCAAATGCTGACTTATCTGACACAAATGAAATGGACATTAAGCAGATTGAAGCGGTAACTAGAATTTTGGGAAATGAATTAGGAATGAAGGTTTCAAAATTTACCGCAGAAGAGAAAATCGAAGAAAGGAATCTAATTAAACAACATTTTAAAAATGGTGATGATTTGCAGGTTATTGTAGCTATAAAATGTTTAGATGAAGGAGTTAATATACCGGGAATTAAGACTGCTTTCATTCTTGCAAGCACTACTAATCCTAAAGAATATATACAACGACGAGGAAGGGTACTGAGGAAGTCTCCAGAAACAGGGAAAGAATATGCGGAGATATTTGATTTTGTTACTTTACCTAGACCATTAGAAGAAGTATCAGGATTGACGAAAGAACAAGTTAAGAGAGATATTTCTCTTGTGAAAAATGAATTGACTAGGGTAATGGAATTCGGACAATTATCAATGAATTCTATGGAAGCTCAAAAGTTAATTTGGGAGATTTGCGATTGTTATGAACTGCCTTATGATTTAAAAGTTGAAGAAGAGGAGGAGCTTTATGGACTTGAATAATAATGAACTTAATCGGAAAGTTTTAGACCGATTAAAAAAGAAAATTATATTAGCTGAAAGCCAAAATTTACGAACTAAAAATAAAGGTGATAATCAAATGGTCGCTGATATAAAGAAATGGATAGAGGAGGAAGTAAAATGTTGCTCCAATCGATAGAATTAAAGAATTTTCGTCAGTTTGTTAATGAAAAAATCGATTTTTCAACGGATCAAGACAGAAATGTAACACTTATTATTGGTGAAAATGCTACAGGTAAAACTACATTTGCACAGGCATTTTTTTGGTGTTTATACGGTACAACGGAATTCACAGATAAAAATATGGTTAATAGAGTTATTGCCGAAAAGATGACTCCGGATCAAAATATTATTGTATCTGTAACTTTGAAATTAAAACATGGTAGTGCTGATTACGAAATAATCAGAACACAAGAATATAAAAAAAGCTATAGCAACAAAGTGACCGGTGCAAATAGTGTACTAAATATCTCTGTTAAATCAGCAGATGGCAATACTCGTTATTTGAAACCATTGGAATGTGAATCAGAAATTAAGAAAATTTTACCAAAAGAGCTTTCTAATTACTTCTTTTTTGATGGAGAGCGTATTGAAAAGATGAGTAAAGAGATTGCAAGTGGTAAAAAAAGTTCTGGATTTTCAACTGCTGTTGTTGGATTAACGGGACTGAATGCATTCCTTGAGGCGATAAAGCATCTTTCTCCGACAAGCTCGAAATCTGTTATAGGAAAATTTAATAACGAATATACCGATGATAGTAGCGGAAAAATGCAGACATTTACTACGGAAATTGAAGCTCTTCAAGCGAAGATTAGTAAAAGTGAATCTCGTATAGAAGAAATAGAAGAAGAACTGAATTCGGCACGAACTTCTAAAGCTAAATTTGAAGAGGATATTAAGCAATATGCAGATGGCGAAAAGCTTCAAAATGAGAGGGATCGCTTGAATAAGCAATTAAAGGCTGCAAAAGTTACTAAAGATCAATTTGTTAAAAGTGCCAGTAAAACATTTAACAGCGAGATTACGCAGTTTCTTACAATGTCTTTAGCTAAAAAAGCTCTTGAAATACTTGCACATAGTGATTTTAGTGGAAAAGATATTCCAGAAATGCATTCCAAAACCATAGAGTTTCTTTTGAATAGAGGGAAATGTATTTGTGGTACACACTTAGATCCGGGGACAGCTCCTTATATTAAGGTACAAGAGCTACTTCAGTATTTGCCACCACAATCTATAGGTGTAACTGTTGGTCAGTTTGTTAAAGATACAAGACAGAAGTTTGCTAAGGATATAACATTATATCAAGATATGGGACAGCAATTAGGCAATATCAGTGCTCAGGAGGAAGCAATTGTAGATTTGCAGGAAGCGATTGCCACAATTTCTGAGAAATTAGATGGTGATGATGTTAGAGAGCAAGTACGCACACTTAATAATCAAATCAATGCCTGTGCTAGAACGATTAGAGAAAGAGAAGATGAAAAGAAAAGATTGCTTCTTCAAATTGGTTCTGCAAATACAGAGAAGAATCAAAAAGAAAATAGCCGTTCAGAATTGTCTTTATTAGACAAAAATAATCAACAAGTCGAATTATACAAGAAATATGCATTGTGCATTTATAACGAAATGCTTAATGAGTATAAAGAAAAAGAGCAGACAGTAAGAGAAAAATTAGAAACATCCATCAATGATATTTTTAAAACTATTTATGATGGTGGACTGTCACTATCTATTGATGAACATTATAATATATCTGTATTTGTTACAGATTATGACGGAGGAGTTGAAACTTCAACTGCACAAAGTATTTCTGTAATATTTGCATTTATTTCAGCAATTATTAAAATGGCTAGGGATAATCAAAGAGAAAATGGCGATGAATCATATTCAGAACCATATCCACTAGTAATGGATGCCCCTCTTTCAGCTTTTGATAAGAGAAGAATTAAAGCAATTTGCTCTGCTATTCCGGAAACAGCGGAACAGGTAATTATTTTCATAAAGGATACAGATGGAGAGTTAGCGGAAGAAAACTTGGGTGATAAAGTAATGACACGTCACTATTTTGAAAAAGTAGATGAGTTCAATACTCGCTTAGTATAATATGGGGAGGTGTAAATATGTTTAGAAAACAATATCGTTTTATGGGAACCCATGCAGACATGGTAAATGAGCTGACAGCAATCTTTGATGATTCTGCAAAGGTTAAATTATTTGAACACAATTATGATGTATATATCAATGCTCCTATTATTGGGTTTTTATATGGCAGAAAGGGCAAAAAAAATACTAATAGTGAAATAGCAGATCAAAACATTTTTCCTGAGCAGATGATAAATAATTCGGATCAATTAACATATTTATTAAGGTTAATTTTGATTTTAGATTCCGAATATGAACCTGACGAAGAAAAGCGTTTGGATAAGGCGTTTAGGGAACTTGGAAAAGATGAAGCAGATTTAGCCTTGTTTGATTCATATGTTCTTGGCGGTGTGGAAATTTTATATGAAAAACTTATTGAGGAGGCTTCTGGTACTGGAGATTATGTCAATAAGATGTATGACTTCGTTGAGGAGTTTTATGAACGCTTCAATGAAGACATATCAAATAAAGACATATTAGAGCTTTGTAGACAGAATTCTAATTCTAATTAAATTTTGAATGGAGGTGTTAATAGTGTCAAAATATGACAAATGCTTGAGTTTGCTATTGTCTGAAGCTGAACAAAAAGGATATTTAACATTTGATAATATTATGAATACTACTGACACCTTTGATTTGTCATTATCTGAAGTAGACAGAATGAGTGAATCAATTCATCTTAGAGGAATTATTGTTTATGAAGATGAACCAGCTGAACAAGTAGAAGATGAGTTAGAGGATTACAGCCGAATAGATTATGACATGATATTTAAGGAGATTGTGGAACTTTCTCCAGAATTAGATTACATAGTGAAGATAATAAAGGATATTTCACCACCTCAATATAAAGAAATATCATTGTTAGTAGTTCAAAATGCAAATGGTAATGAATATTCAAGAGAACGATTGATTTTATTGCATTTGAGGGTTGTACTAAAAATAGCATTGTCAATGTCAAGGCAATATGATTTAGATATAGCAGAGGCTGTGTCAAGTGGATTTACTGGACTCATTGTTGCTACCGATAAATATGATCCAAATGGGTTCTCTGCTTTTCAATCATATGCGTCATTGTGGATTCAACAGCATATTCAACGAGATTGCAATCCGAAATGGTTTGAATTTTATTTCCCAGCACATTATAAGACTACTATGATAACAATCAAAGAAAAGTACGAAGAAGTGTATGGTAGTATCAATTTTGGGATTGATGAAAAAGATATGGTTTCTTTTTCAAAAAACATGTCTTCGGAATTAGATATGGAAAGTAAACAAATTTTACATTGTTTACATAGGATAAGAAATCAAAGGCATTATCATTTGTATTTAGATGAAATGATTGATTCGGAAGAAATGAAAGATAACATTTATTATGTTGAAGATAAGGATCTTATTTCACCGGAAGAGTATATGCATAAAAAGTTAATGAAAGAAGAAATTAAACGAGTTCTAAGAACGCTTACGGAACGCGAAGAGAAAGTTCTAACTCTTCGCTTCGGCTTATGTGATGGTCGAGAATATACTTTAGAAGAAGTTGGAAGAGAATTTAATGTCACACGAGAGCGAATTCGCCAGATTGAAGCTAAAGCAATGAGAAAATTAGAACATCCAAGTCGTTCAAAGTATTTAAGAGATTTCTTAGATTGATTTTCTAATAATACGAAGTCTAAGGGCAAGTAAGTCCCTTAGACTTTTTTAAAATCACAAGTAATGCAATTAGATTTCAAATAAATTGTTCAAAATTACAAGTATTATATTGAATATATAAAAGATACTTTGTTCTAATCATCTCCCATATTTTTTATAATTATAAGCACTTGTAGGGTGCGAACGGAGGTGATTATATGCAAGATTTAGCGGATTTTACTGAAATAAGCGTAAGCATAGATTTTGTCAAAGTTGGTCGTCGCATTCAAAAAGCACGAAAACTAAGACGAATGACGCAAAACGATCTTGCATCTATATGCAATTGTTCAAGCAATCATCTAAGTGCGATAGAAAATGGCGTAAACAAGCCATCACTTGAGATGATGATGAAAATCAGTATAGCACTTGAAAAAAGCGTGGATTATTTTCTCATGGATTCATCAAATGTAAGTAAAGCATATCTGATTGATGACCAGATTATCGAAAGATTGAATAAATGCGACACAAGAACCCTTCAGCTTATTGTCAAATTTATTGACAGCATAACTGAATACAAAACTGATGTGATAAAAGATTTTCAATCAAAATCAAATTATTAAATGAGAAGATAATGTTTTTGAGATTGCCTAACCATATAAGATTAGACAGTCCTATATAAACTGACAAAGCAGACCGTAAGACTGTCCAGAGTGACTTTCTTGCGGTCTTTTTCTATCAAAAGGGAGTGTAAAAGAGATGGATAGAAGATTCGCCTCATCAGAAACAGCGAATAGTATGAGGAAAGATGATTGGGAAGACAGCGGATATTCGCAGGAATTTGTGAAAAAGATATGTGAACTGGAAAAACTGTCGCATGGACAGGAAAATCCTGAACAGCTGGCAATGAACGCATTAAAAGCAGCTACAGAATTTTACGATGCGGATTGGTGCGGAGTTGTGGAAGCGGATTTAATATTTCATGTGTGGGATCCGGTTTGGTGGACAAGCGGGAAAATACATAATAACTTAGTACAAAAATTTTTTGAGCAGGGTAAAATTACCATAAAAGAAGATTGGCTCAATGCATTACATAATGGAAAAGAAATCATTATTGAGGATGTAGGTATATATAAAAATACAAATCCAGCGGAATATGAGGAGTATGAGAAAATGGATATTCATTCTGTTATAGCATATCCGTTTTGGCAAAATCCTTCTGGATTTTTGATTGTGTTGAATCCAAGAAAGCATAAGGATAAGGTCAGCTTTATCAGAGCATTGGTGTATGTGATGTACTGTTCTTTGGTTTTTGTAAAGCATATGTCAGGAAAGAAGAAATCCTTTACCATTCATGAGATCAAGAACAAAAACGATGTTGTCATCAATCTGTTTGGCTCATTGGAGGTTCATACGCTGAATGGGGTGCTGAAAGAGGAAGAAATCAATTCTCCTAAGATGATTCGTGTTTTGACATATCTGCTTCTACACCCGAATCAGAATTATCCCGCAAGAAGATTGTGTGATGAAATTTGGTCTGATGAGATAATTGATAACCCAAGTGGGAAAATCAAATCATTGGTATACAGGCTTCACAATACATTCCATCATGTATTAGAGGACAGATTGATTATCTGCACCAAGAGAGGGTATCAGATGAATCCGGAATTAAATATAGTGACAGATTTACAATTATTTGAGGATTACTGGCTGCTGTCACAGCGGGCGTTATCTCCAAAGGCAAAAATAGAAACTTTGAAAAAGATTATAGAGATTTATAAAGGAAGCCTGTTATCTTCCGCAGCAGGAGAACATTGGATACTCCATTCAGAACGGGATTTTCATCACAGGTACATTGGAATCATCAATGAACTTCTGAAAACTTTTTATGAAGATGAAAATTATCTTGATATACAGGAGTACGCTTCCAAAGCACTCGGCATTGACAATGCCAATAAAGAATTATATTTTTGGCTAATCACATCTATGTATAAGATGGGTTCCAATGCGATGGCAAGGGGTGAGCTTAGAAACGCAGAAAAAATATTGCTGGAAGATGAATATCAGGAACTTGTATTAGCGGTGAAAAAAACAAATTTTGCCCATAACACCGCCATGTGACCGCTATACGACCACCATAACACCTAAAATTTTCCATACGACCGTCATGCGACCGCTATAACACCGTCCATGCGACCACCACTTTATAGATTGTTTGTGCAAAGACAAAGCACAGGCAGATAAGGTGAGTGGTTTTATTGAACAAAATAACAACAATCAGAGCGATTGTCTTTGCAAGAAATTGTGAAGATAGTCGCTCTTTTTCTATGCACAAAAAGGAATATCGTAATCGTTCTCCTCCCTGATTTTTTTGATTTTTAAAAACAAATTCAAAGAAATCAGGAGGAAAAAAGAATGTATTACGATCAAAAAGAAAGCGGAAAAAGGATTCAAAAATTAAGAAGGCTTCATGGCTATACACAATCTGAATTATCAGAGAAAATTGGTGTCCAAGAAAATACATTAGGACGGATAGAAAGTGGGATAAGAGGCATATCCATTGACCTCGCTATTGAGCTGTGTGTCTGTCTGGAAACATCTCTCGATTATATATATCTTGGCAGGGAATCACAGACCCGTTTTTTAAAGCGTGAGGTTGAGCAGCTCATTATTCAGCTTAACAAGATAAATGAGAAATTGTAAGCATTGCCTCAGAGGCAATGAAACCTTGCCAGCAAGGCAATAAAAATTGCAGCTTGATTCAGTTAAACTTTAGATGTGCTTAAGAAATGAGCCAGAGGATCTTTGACAACTGAATATCATTCATCAGATACATTCCTGTTGCCGGTGTGAAAACATCAGCCACATCAGTGATACGCCATAACTGCACGAAGTGAATCAAATAAAGTAATGATTGTGATTTATGGGACTGCATGAGCGAGTCTTATCAGCTTGTAAAAATAAGTTAGCTGCTTATTCGGCAATGAAAGCAACAGGGACAATGATACTTCTCTACGGAGCTGGCGGAGAACCCGGCAGAGGTGCGATTCCTATGGAGCTGTTTCGCTGACAGCCATCTGGTGACTTCCCAATAGATTATATAATCTTTTCCCCGGGGTGTTGAGAACAAATATGGGGTTCACATATACGCAGGAAAGGCAAATTCTGTTTTTCAATCAGAAAGAGCCTTTCGGTACATACCCAAGAAAAAGGAGGTCATTTTTATGATGAAGAAAAATTGGGCGTATCGTAGAGGCGATATATATTATGCGGATTTGAACCCTGTATGCGGCTCTGAACAAGGAGGAATGCGACCGGTGGTTGTAATTCAAAACAACACAGGAAACAAACACGCACCTACCCTTATCGTAGCTATGGTAACAACAAAATCCACCAAAAAAGAAAATCTTCCAACTCATTACTTAATCAAAGACAACGAAGCATTCAGCGAACCGTCGGTGATTCTTCTGGAACAGATACGCACCATTGATAAAAAGCGTATCAAGTCATATTTAGGGAAAACAACAAAAAAAGAAATGCTGGGAATTGATAAGGCTTTGCTTAGAAGTCTTTCCCTGAATTATTTAATCTGCGTTAAAGAATCGGGAAAGGGTGAGAGTGTATGAATGCAGAGCTGATGAAGAATTTGGATATTCGTACCGTTGATCCGAAAGACCTTGTGGAGCGTCAGTCAGTCCAAGTCGATATGAGCCTCCCAAGAGAAGAAAGGATCAGACAGTATATCAGGCAGATTAAAAATCCATATTGCTATCTCGATGGCGATGTGGTGGTAAAAGTCAGCTTTCAGGAGGAAGGCGTGACATTGGAACAGCGTTTGGAAGCGTATATACGCAGTTTGTAGATTTGTCAAGGGTGTCGGGAGCTATCCCGACATCCTCGTCAATTTCCCGTAAAAAGGGTACTCTGCTGGTGAAAGGAGAGATTCATTATGGCAGATAAAATTTGGAATGTCGGAGCGTATACCCGATTATCTCGTGATGATGGCGATAAAGCCGAAAGTGAATCTATCGGAAGCCAGAAAGAGATTATCCGGGATTTCATTCAGAATCGAAAAGATATGGTCATCGTCAAAGAATATGTTGATGACGGTTTTTCGGGAGTAAGTTTTGAAAGACCGGGGTTCAAGCAGATGATGGAAGATGTAAAGGCAAAGAAAATCGACTGCATTATCTGTAAGGACTTGTCCCGTTTTGCAAGAAACTACATAGATTCAGGACGCTATCTTGAAAAGATATTCCCATTCATGGGCGTGCGGTTTATCGCAATCAATGACAACTATGACAGTGCCGGGGAAAAATCACAGTCGGATTCTCTGATTGTGCCATTCAAGAATTTGATAAATGATGCATACTGTAAGGATATTTCCATGAAAATTCGTAGTCAGCTTGATATTAAAAGAAAGATGGGTGATTTCATCGGTGCTTTTGCAGTTTATGGATATAAGAAAGACCCTGAAAACAAGAATAAACTTCTTGTCGATGAACAGGCGGCACAGGTGGTGGAATTGATTTACCGTCTTAGGCTGCAAGGCATGAGCAATTCTGGCATTGCAGAAAAACTAAATGATATGGGTGTGCTTAGTCCAATGGAATATAAGCGTTCCAATGGCATGAGATACGAATCGGGATTCAGAGCCAATGAAAGAGCGTTGTGGACATCTGTTGCGGTTCTCAGGATTTTAACGAATGAGGTTTATCTTGGAACATTGATTCAACATAAGCGTGGAACGCCGAATTATAAAGTGAAAAAGGAAATTCAATACAACAAAGAAGACTGGATTGTGATTGAAGAAAACCATGAGCCGATTATTACAAGAATTGATTTTGATACGGTGCAGTCGCTGTTACAGCGAGATGTGCGGGTAGCTCCGCAGGAGGATTCGGTTCATTTGTTTTCCGGCTATGTGCATTGTGGAGATTGTGAACACACAATGGTACGCAAGGCGGTTCCAAGCAGAGGGAAGAAATATTACTACTATGTCTGTTCTACCCATAAAGCAAAATTAGGGTGCAGTTCCCATAGCTTCAGCGAAAGCAAGCTCAATAAGATTGTGCTGTCACTTGTGCAAGACCATATCCAGCAGATATGCAGGCTTGATGAGGTGCTTGATTACATAGCCGCTTTACCGGAAAGTCAGCGTGAAATATTCAATTATGACGCACAGATGACAAAACTAAATGAAGAAATCCAAAGGTTTCAGGATTTGAAACTTAATCTTTACAGTGACATGGCAGATGGTGTCATAAGTAAGGAAGAATATATGGAGTTTCGTGCCGGCTATGATAGGAAAATTCAAGCAAGACAGCAATCCCTTCTCCAATTAAAAGAGGAACGGGAGCAGGCTGTGGAAAGTAATCAGCGAAGCGTAACATGGATTGAACTTTTTAAACAGTACGAAAACATTACCGAGCTTCAGAGGTCGGTGATTGTGAATCTGATTGAACGCATTATTGTTTATGACGCAAAGCATATTGAAGTTGTTTTCCGCTATGAAGATCAGCTCCATAGTGCAATGCAGTATATTGAAAGATTTTCAGAAGTAATAGAGGAGGTTGTTTGATTATGGCAAGGAGAGCAAGAAGAACTTATAAAGAAGCTGCGGAATCTGTAAAGTCTGTGGTGGAAGAACAGGTTTTGGAATGGCAGACAGCGATTTACGCAAGACTTTCCATTGAAAACAGCGGAAAAGACGATAGAGGTGAATCCATTGAGGGGCAGATTGAAATCTGCAAGGAGTATGTGGAAGAACACCCATATCTTCACTTGGCTGATGTCTATACCGATAATGGCTGGACAGGAACGAATACAAACCGACCAGAGTTCCAGCGTTTGTTAAATGATATTAACAAAGGGAAGATAAAGGCGCTCGTTATCAAGGACTTTTCAAGATTTTCTCGTGATTATATTGAAGCAGGAAATTTACTTGAAAATGTATTCCCATTTATGGGAGTAAGGTTTATCTCGGTAGCGGATCATTATGACAGCTTTGAAACAGACGGTTCAGCAGAAAGCCTGTTGATACCGTTAAAGAACCTGATTAACAGCTATTACTCAAAAGACATTTCAAAGAAGGTGGCAACTGCAATCCATACGAAGCAGCTTGCAGGAGAGCATATCCCAAGCATGATTCCGTATGGATATAGGAAATCAGAAACAAGGGAGTACCGCTTTGAACCCGACCCGGAAACAGCTATGAATGTGACAAGAATTTTTCAGATGAGGGTGGACAAAGTACCACTGAATCATATTGCCAACAAATTTAATGAGGAAAACATTCCTTCTCCGGGAAAGCTTCGTTATCTCAGAGGGCAGACAAAAGATAAGCGATATGAAACATCACAATGGTCGGCACAGCTTGTAAAGCAGATTTTAAGGAATCCTACTTATTTAGGACATCTTGTGTTTGGAAGAATGCCGACTGCCTTATATTTGGGGAAACCAAACTATCAATATGAACCTGACGAGAGCAAGTGGCGTGTGCTTGAAAATATGCACGAACCGCTTGTTACCCAAGAAATCTTTGACAGGGCGAAAGAAATGGAAATTGAGGGACGCAGGATATGGGAAGAAAGGCTTGAGAAAAGCAAAAAGTACAGAGAGAGCAATCCGCCAATTTTTAAAGGTATTGTCCGCTGTGGGGAATGTGGAAGCATTATGCGATACCATCGCTATCGTCCTGACCAAAAGCTATCCGGCACTTATGAATGTCCAAGATACAAATACAACAGGTGCGGGGCAGTCCATTCTATTTCGCAGGACAAACTAAAAGAAGTTGTGTGGAATGTACTTCAAGACCAGCTGCATATCTTCTGTGATTTTCAGGAATTAGTTCATATGCTTAGTAATTCCGAAAAGGCAACGAATCAACAAAGCGTCTGCAAGGAAGAAATGCAGAGTATTTTAGTCAAAATCAAAAACAGACAAGGCAAACGAGAGCGACTGTATGAAGATTTTACAGATGGGATACTGACACCGGAAGAATACCAATACATGAAACAGCAGTTTGATGAAGAATATCAGGCATTGAATGCCCAATATCATTCTTTACAGATGAAACAGCAGAAGCTGAAAAAGGCATTATCCGACAAAAACGAGTGGTATGTACATATGCAGATGATTGAGAAGTCGAGTGAAGTTGATGAAAAGATTCTTGAAGCAATGGTTGATACGGTTATCGTTCATCAGCCAGAGTTAAAAGAACGCAGGATTGAAGTGAAACTGAAATATCAGGACGCTTTTGCTGTTCTTTTGTCTGCATATGAAGAATTGATGGGAGGCGAAACGAAGTGAAACTGTATTTATATATCAGGCTGTCAAGTACAGACAGGGATATTAGGCACAAAACGGAAAGTGACAGCATAGCGAATCAGCGTTCACTTCTTCATCAATATTTGAATAGCCATAAGGAATTTCAATCTTATGAGGTACAAGAGTTTGTAGATGACGGTTATACAGGTACAAATGATAATCGTCCGGCTTTTGAAAGTATGATTGAGCATTTGAAAAATGGTGATTCCAAGCTGGTTATCTGCAAGGACTTTAGTCGCTTCTTTCGTGACTATGTTGAGATTGGTGATTATTTAGAGCGTATTTTCCCATTTTTGGGAGTACGCTTCATCTCCGTCAATGACAATTATGACAGCGATAACTATATCGGCACAACAGGCGGTATAGATGTGGTCATGCAGTCTATTGTGTATTCCTTTTACAGCAAGGATTTATCGCAGAAGATTAAAACCGTTATGAAGGCAAAAGCAAAGAAAGGACAGTATATAGGCTCATTTGCTCCTTATGGGTATATGAAAGATCCAGAGAATAAGAACCATCTGCTTCCTGATCCTGAAACTGCCCCGATTGTACGAAGAATATTTGATATGGCTTTAGATGGAAAAATAGTTTCTGAAATAGCTACAATATTGAATCGTGAACAGATTGAAACTCCGGCACAGTATTTTCAAAGGAAGTTTCCTGATAAGAAGAAACACCGTAAAGTTTCCAAAGGGAATAGTTGGGACAGCTCTAATATCCGAAGAATTATACAGCACAAAATTTATACCGGGGCAGTGGTAAGCCAGACAAGGCAGTGGAAGAATATTGATGTGGAACACACCTATATGCGTGATGAAACGGAATGGATTGTCGTTCCGAACTGCCATGAAGCGATTGTGAATGATGTGGAGTATGAGAAAGCTCAGATGGCAATTAGAAAAATAGGACATTATGAGCGTGATAACAAAGAGTATCTGCTTCGCTCACTTATTCGATGTGGGATATGCGGCAGGGCAATGTCAAGAAATCCAAGAGGAAAAGAAGTTGCCTATTATTGTGATAAGTCGAGATTTGTTGAAGATACGGAGTGTCCTGTTGGCGAAAGGTTTATGGAGAAGGATTTAGAGAAAGTTATTACGGATAACTTCATCAGTATGCTAAACCTCATCATAGACCATGAGAAAAAACTAAAGGACGCTGTTAGTAAAACGAAAGGAACAGAAGCCAATCTGAAGAAGTCGGTTCTCCGATTAGAAAAGAGTATCAAGCAAAACAGTCAGGCGAAAGTCACTGCTTATGAAAGATACTCTGACGGAGCTATCAGCAGAAATGAGTTCATCGCAATTCGTGACCAGCTTGCAATGGAGCTGGAGCAATATCAAAATGAAAAGTCAGAAATAGAAAAACAGCTTGCTGAACTGCAAAGTGCGATTGAACCAGAGCTAAATCAACTGACTGCAACTGCACATGAATTTCTAAGTGCCGAGCAGATGACTAATCAGATGTTATTATTTTTTATCGACAGGATTTATGTATATAGCAGAATGCGGATTGAAATCCAATACAAATTTAAAGACACATTAAAAGATATTTTAGAACCATAAAAATGTGTCCTTGTTAGAGCCAGGATTGTCTGTTAAAATATTTCTTAAAAGAAGAAACAGTAAGGCAATCAGAAAGAAATGGTTCAGCAAGGACATATTTTTTTAGTCCTAAGCTAACACGAGCAAATCCACCTTTTAACTGGAAAGGATTAAAAATCGATCAACTAAAAGATGATGTAAGATGGAAATATGGTACTCCTCCTGGAGGGAATGCAAACTTTGCATGGATTCAACATATGATTTATCATTTAGCACCAAAAGGGAAAATTGGTTTGGTGCTAGCTAATGGTGCTTTATCCTCACAAACAAGTGGTGAAGGCGAAATTAGAAAGAATATTATAGAAGCTGATTTAATCGAAGGTATTGTTGCTTTACCAACACAATTATTCTACAGTGTTACGATTCCAGTAACATTATGGTTTATTTCTAAAGATAAAAAACAAAAAGGAAAAACAATATTTATTGATGCTCGCAAAATGGGGCATATGGTAGATAGAACACATCGTGATTTCACAGAAGAAGATATCAATAAAATAGCAAAAACATTTGATGATTTCCAAAATGGAATTGATGTCGATGAAAAAGGTTATTGTGCTGTATGTTCTATAGAAGATATTAAAAATCAAGATTATATTTTAACTCCAGGAAGATATGTTGGTATTGAAGAGCAAGAAGATGATGGCGAACCATTTGAAGAAAAGATGGCTAGATTAACTTCTGAATTATCTGATATGTTTACAAAATCCCATGAGCTTGAAGAGGAAATTCGTAAGAAACTGGGGGCGATTGGATATGAAATGTAAGCTTGAAGATATCTGTTGTTTTCGCAAAGAAAAAGTAGAGGTAGAAAATTTAAACACTCAAAACTACATATCAACAGAGAATATGTTATCGAATAAACGTGGAATTACAGGAGCAAGTTCTTTACCTACCGTTTTATTGACACAAAAATATAAAAAAGATGATGTTTTAGTCTCTAATATTCGTCCATATTTCAAAAAAATATGGCAGGCAAAATATGATGGTGGCTGCTCTAACGATGTATTAGTTTTCGTGCCTGATTCCAATATAGACAAAGACTTCTTGTATTATGTACTTGCAGATGATGATTTTTTCACATATTCGATGGCAACATCGAAAGGAACAAAAATGCCACGAGGCGATAAAGTTTCGATAATGCAGTATGAAGTTCCGTTATTTGATTTGCATACACAAAAGAAAATTGCAAGTATTTTGAAATCATTGGATGAAAAAATTGAACTTAATAATAAGATAAACAATAATTTAGCGGCTTAGAGTTCAATGTCGGAGACATCAATCTCGCCTGACATTAGTTTGGGTAATAATGAATCACGAATTTGCTGCAAACGGCAGATTTCATCGTAATTATTACGAATAGCGGTGTCCATCGGTGCAACTATTCCTTCAAATTCATCAAGCTTTTCATCTGATGGAATAAGGATTGGCATTACATTCAATGAGTTTCGGTTGATTGATCCAAAAACAGTACCTTCTCCATTAAAAACATCTAACTGTTTTTTGAGAGAGAACATTGTATAAAGTACGAAAGATTGATGGTTGGTTTTTGAATGAATAGCAGCAAGCCCTCGACCAATGCAACAGTCTGTATGAGCAACATTAAGGTCTCCTACGGGGGCACGAACGCTCGTCAATGTGTCATTGGCACAAGCCATTCGCTTGGGTTCGGTTGTGAAAAGGCGAACAGTTGGAAATCTAAACCCAAACTCCGCACGACCCTGAAAGAAAATTGTACCAATACTTTCCTCATTGTAGCTACTTCCGCTAGGGGATTGACCCATAATTATGTCAGCAATATCACTCAAAGTGCCTTCTTTCCAATTAGAAGCAGCATTATCAATGAACATTTGCTGATATATTTCCTGAGCTTGCTGCTCTAAATTATTGTTTACATATATAACTCTTGTGAGTGGCAAGAGTTAAGCGAAAAGAACACCACTCCATAGTTGTTCTAAACTGATGAAAAGGAGAATGACTATGAAAGAAATTGTTAAAAATGAAGTCTTACAAAATATGATTCATCAACTAAAAGATGAACAATATGAAAAGTTAAAAGAAGTATTAGATATGGTATTAGTAAATTATAAGATTGAAGAAATCAAAGATGAACTAAATGGTGAAGATAATCAACACTATGTTGAATCTTTCTTATCTTCTAAACGTTTAGAAGGTTGTTCTGAAAAAACATTACACTATTATGAATCAACTATTCAAATACTTCTCGACAAAGTACAAAAACATGTTAAACACGTTACTACTGATGATTTAAGAAAATATCTAACTGATTATCAAAATGATCATAAATCTAGCAGAGTAACTATTGATAATATAAGACGAATATTATCAAGTTTCTTTTCTTGGCTTGAGGATGAAGATTATATAGTTAAAAGTCCAGTTAGGAGAATACATAAAGTCAAATCGGCTACGACTATAAAAGAAACTTATTCTGATGAATCGTTAGAATTAATGAGAGATAATTGCAATAGCCTTAGAGATTTAGCTTTAATTGATATATTAGCTTCAACAGGAATGCGTGTTGGGGAACTTGTTTTATTAAATGTTGATGATATTAATTTCAATGAAAGAGAATGTGTTGTTTTTGGTAAAGGGGATAAAGAAAGAATAGTCTACTTTGATGCAAGAACTAAGATACATCTTCAAAACTATATAAATAGTAGGAATGATGAGAATAAAGCATTATTTGTTTCAATAAAAAAACCATATAATCGATTATCGATCGGAGCTATTGAAACGATAATAAGAAATCTTGGTAAACAACTAGATATACCAAAAGCACACCCACATAAGTTTAGAAGAACTTTAGCAACTAAAGCTATCGATAAAGGAATGCCGATAGAACAACTTCAAAAGTTATTAGGACATCAAAAGATAGATACAACTTTGCAATATGCAATGGTTAAGCAAAGTAATGTAAAGATAGCACATAAAAGGTATATAGGATAGGAGGATGGATATGGCAGAATGGATTGAATGTAAAATATCTGATATTGGCACCGTTGTAGGGGGTGCAACCCCTTCGACAAAAAAATTAGAAAATTATGATAATGGGGAAATTGCTTGGATTACTCCAAAAGATTTATCTACTTTTAGTGGCAGATATATTGTACGAGGAGAAAGAAATATTACGGAAATAGGATTAAATAGTTGTTCAACTCAAATAATGCCTAAAAATACTGTTTTATTTTCCTCGAGAGCACCAATAGGTTATGTTGCTATCGCAGCAAATGAAGTCTGTACTAATCAAGGGTTCAAAAGTGTTGTTCCAAATACGAATACAGATCCATTATTTTTATACTACTTATTGAAATACAATAAGGATAAAATAGAAAGTATGGGCAGTGGTACTACTTTTAAAGAAGTGTCTGGAAATACCATGAAAAATATAGTGGTTTCTGTTCCAAAAGATAAAAAAGTACAAGAAAAGATTGGCTCTATACTTGGTTCTATTGATGATAAAATTGAGGAAAATGTAAAGATAAACAATAATTTAGAGCAGCAAGCTCAAGCTCTTTTTAAGTCTTGGTTTGTTGATTTCGAGCCATTCAACGGAACTATGCCTTCTGACTGGGAAATTGTTCCTCTCGAAAAAATTGCTGATTTTCAAAATGGCTATGCATTTAAGAGTAAGGAGCTTTTAAATGAGCCGTCACCAGACTGTTATCAAGTATTCAAACAAGGACATATTGCTCGTGGCGGTGGATTTATTCCTGATGGAACAAAAAGCTGGTATCCAAAGAGCCTTGCATCAAAATTAGAGAAATTCGTTCTCAAAAAAGGCGATATACTTATGGCAATGACAGATATGAAAGACAATGTGGCAATATTAGGTAACACAGCCGTTATGCCACTTGATAATGAGTACATTGTCAATCAGCGAGTTGGACACCTCAGAGCAAATGGATACAAAGGAGTGACCTATCCTTTTATTTACTTACTTACTAACAGCACAGATTTTCTTGTTGACCTGCGTAGCAGAGCAAATAGCGGGGTGCAAGTAAACCTATCATCTTCCGAGATTAAAGCTTCGCAAACTGTTTTACCTTCAGAAGAAGTAAATAATGCTTTTTCTGAGATAACTCTTCCTATGTTTGAAATTATAATAAATAATCAGCTTGAAAATCAACGATTGGCACAACTCCGAGACACACTTTTACCAAAACTAATGTCCGGCGAACTTGATGTTTCCGACATTGAGATTTAAGCCGCTAAATTATTGTTTAGTGGTGAATGAGAGTTATAAAATGATATGTAGATTAAAAAGTTAATAGCGTATAAAAAATATTAGAAATGAGGTGAAAGTATGCCAGCACATTTTACAGAATCAAGTTATGAAGAATCAATTATAGAATTATTTGAGGGAATGGATTATAGATATGTCTATGGTCCAGAGCTTGAGCGAGATTATATGAATCCTTTATATGTAGAAGATTTTGAAGATTCAATCTATAGAATCAACAAGGGAAAAGATAGAGAAGCTATCAAGGATGCCATTTATCGAATAACCCATATTGAAAATGGATCGTTAGAAAAGAAAAATCAAGTTTTTACTAATTACTTACAAAATGGTGTTGATGTTTCATATTTCAAGGACGGAAAAGAAAAGTCGGACATTGTCTATTTAATTGATTATGAGAATGTATCAAACAATTCTTTTGTTGTTGCAAATCAATGGACTTTTATTGAACATAGTAACAAAAGACCTGATGTTATTTTATTTATCAATGGTATGCCATTAGTATTGGTTGAATTGAAATCGCCATCACGAGAAGAAACTGATGTATCTGAAGCATATACACAATTAAGAAATTATATGCTAGAAATACCATCTATGTTTATTTATAACCAAATTTGTGTTATGAGTGATCAATTAACTTCTAAAGCTGGAACGATAACTTCTGGTGAAGATCGGTATATGGAATGGAAAACAAAAGATGGTAGTTATGAAAATACTCAATTTGCTCAATTCGATACATTCTTTGAAGGAATGTTTGAGAAAGAACGATTATTAGACATTATAAAAAACTTCATTTGTTTTTCAAATGATGGGGAAAATATTATAAAAATTTTAGCAGCATATCATCAGTATTTCGCTGTTAGAAAAGCTATTACTTCTACAAAAAAAGCTACAATTTCTGATGGAAAAGGTGGTGTTTTCTGGCATACGCAAGGCAGTGGAAAATCATTATCAATGGTATTCTATGCACACTTATTACAAAAAGCTTTAGAATCACCAACTATCGTTGTTTTAACAGATAGAAATGATTTAGATGATCAATTGTTTTCACAGTTTTCTAAATGTAGGGACTTTCTAAGACAAACACCAGTTCAAGCTACAAGTAGAGATCATTTAAGAAATCTATTAAATAATATCAAGGTAAATGGAATTATTTTCACTACGATGCAGAAGTTTGAAGATTCATTTGATGTATTGTCAGATAGAAGAAATATTATAGTAATGGCTGATGAAGCTCATCGTGGCCAATATGGATTAGAAGAAAAAGTAAAGATTGTAAAAAATGAAAAAGGTGAAGATGAAGCAAAGGTTGTTAAAGGTACAGCACGTATCATTCGTAACAGTTTACCTAATGCTACTTTTATTGGTTTTACAGGCACACCAATTTCTACTAAAGATAAAAGTACTATAGAGGTATTTGGAAATTATATTGATGTTTATGATATGACTCAAGCTGTCGAAGATGGAGCAACTCGTCCTGTTTATTATGAAAGTAGAGTTATTAAGCTTCATTTAGATGAAAATATAATCAGATTGATTGATACTGAATATGATTTAATGGCTAACTCAGCTGATGAAGAAGTTATTCAAAAGAGCAAGAAAGAACTAGGAAAAATGGAAGCAATTCTTGGTGCAGATCAGACAATTGAATCTTTAGTTAATGATATTTTGTTACATTATGAAAATAATCGAGCAAATTTATTAACAGGAAAAGCATTGATTGTTGCTTATTCTAGACCTATTGCTATAAAAATATATAAAAAGATATTAGAAAAACGTCCTGATTGGACAGAAAGAGTAGCATGTGTCATGACTTCTAGTAATAAAGATCCAGAAGAATGGCATGATATTATTGGAAATAAAGCACATAAAGAAGAACTAGCTGTTAAATTCAAAGATAATGATGATCCACTTAAGATTGCAATTGTTGTTGATATGTGGCTAACAGGATTTGATGTACCTTCATTAGCAACTATGTATGTATATAAGCCTATGAATGGACACAATTTAATGCAAGCGATCGCTCGTGTAAATCGTGTTTATAAGAATAAAGAAGGTGGGCTTGTTGTTGATTATATTGGTATTGCTCAAGCTTTAAAAGAGGCAATGAATGATTATACTATCAGAGATAAGAAAAACTATGGAGATATGGATATATCTAAAGCTGCTTACACTAAATTTGAAGAGAAACTTCAAATATGTAAAGATTTATTGCATGGTTATGACTGGTATAAATTTAAGGTTGGAACAAATCTAGAAAAAGCTAAAACAATCAGTGGTGCAGTAAACTTCATGTTAGACCCAAAACGACAAGAAGATAAGGATCATTTTATTAGAGAAAGTACAGCGCTACATCAAGCAGTTCAATTATGCTCATCTATAGTTGAAGAAGAATTTCGTGTTGAAGCAGCTTTCTTTGAAGCGATACGTGTTATGCTAAATCGTTTAACGAATAAAGGTGGAAAGGGTAAAATCTCCCTTCCAGAAATGAATGAACGGATTAATGAGCTGTTAAAACAATCTATCAAAAGTGATGGGGTTATTAATTTATTTAGTGATGTAAAACAAGAATTCTCCTTGTTTGATACTGACTTTTTAAAAGAAATTGGAAAAATGAAAGAGAAAAATTTAGCTGTAGAGGTTCTTAAAAAGTTAATTGCAGATCAAATTAAGGTATATAGAAGAACCAATGTAGTTAAATCAGAGAAGTTTTCAGAAATTATTCAAACAACAATTAACTCTTATTTAAACGGAATGTTAAGTAATGAAGAAGTAATTAAAGAACTCTTAGACTTAGCTAAACAAATTAAAGGTGCTCACGAAGAAGGAAACGCACTAGGTTTAACACCAGATGAATTAGCTTTTTACGATGCTTTAACAAGACCACAAGCAATTAAAGATTTTTATGAAAATGACGAATTAATCGCTATTACTAGAGAATTGACTAAGGCATTAAGAAATAATAAAACTGTCGACTGGCAGAAAAAAGAATCTGCACGTGCGAAAATGCGAATGTTAATCAAGAAATTACTTAAAAAGCATAAATATCCACCTGAAGGAATGGAAGATGCTGTGCAAACAGTAATGATGCAGTGTGAACTGTGGACTGATAATGTTATGGAAATATAGAAACAAGAATGATTTTGCTATATTATATGGGTATTGATAAATATAAAAAGGCTATAGTTTATGAACATTATAAATAAAATTATTAGAAAATTATGTGATTGAATGATAATTAGAATTTAAAATGTTAAAATTAGACATTATCTTATTCTTTAATCAAGGAGGCTTATCAATATGGATAATAATTCAAAAATGATTATTTATACAACTGAAGATGGATTAGTTAAAATTGAAACAACTTTTAATTCTGAAACAGTATGGCTATCGTTAGATCAAATGGCATCCTTGTTTCAAAAGAATAAATCTACTATATCAAGACATATAAAAAATATTTTTGATGAAGGAGAATTAGTAAAAGATTCAGTTGTTGCAAATTTTGCAACAACTGCCAATGATGGAAAAACATATCAAGTAGATTACTATAATCTTGATGTCATTATTTCTGTTGGTTACCGTGTTAAATCAAAGCGAGGAGTTCAATTTAGAATTTGGGCAACAAATCTTATTAAGGAATATATGAAAAAAGGATTTGTGCTTGATGATGAACGATTGAAAGAGTTGGGTGGTGGCGGATACTTTAAGGAATTACTTGAAAGAATTCGTGATATCCGTGCATCTGAAAAAGTATTTTATAGACAAGTTCTTGAAATATATGCAACAAGTATCGATTATGATCCAACCGCTGAAGTATCTATTCAATTCTTTAAAAAAGTACAAAATAAAATTCACTATGCGATTCATGGTGAAACAGCTGCAGAAGTTATTTATCATAGAGCGGATGCTGAAAAAGAATTTATGGGATTAACAACCTTTTCTGGGAATCAACCAACATTAAAAGAAGCAAAGATTGCAAAGAATTACTTAAATGAAAAAGAGTTAAAAGCAATGGGTCAACTTGTATCAGGATATCTTGATTTTGCAGAAAGACAAGCAGAACGAGAACAAGTAATGACAATGGAAGATTGGGTAAAACACCTAGATAACATTCTAACAGTCACTGGAGAAGAACTATTGGTTGGTAATGGCTCAATTTCTCATACACAAGCAATGAAAAAGGCTGAAACAGAATACAAAAAGTATAAAGCAAAAACATTAAGTGATGTTGAGAGAGATTATTTAGATGCAATAAAAGAATTGGAAAATTTAAAGTAATTAATAATTCAAGTATGTGAGGTGGATGTATGAAATTTCCAAAACAATTAAAGGACATCATGTATGAATTGTTGAGAGAACCAACACTTGAAAAATTGAGAGAATTTTTGCATTCTCAAACAGGAGAACATAATTCAATTGATTTTAAAGAACAATGGATTGAAAATGCAACATTAGCAAAAGAAATATTAGCTTTATCAAATTCTCAAGGTGGAATTATAGTATTTGGCGTATCAGAAAATGATGATAAAACAATATCAATTAGCGGATTATCTGAAATTGTAGATAAAGCTATTATCTCAAACGGTATAAAAAATTATATATCTTCAAATTTAAAATATGAAATTTATGATTTTGTATATAATTCATCAGAGTATGAAGAATTGATTGGTAAGAAATTACAAATGCTAGTGGTAGAAGATACGCCTGAGTTTATTCCTTTTTTATCAAAAAGAGAAAGTGGTTCATTAAAACAAAATATGATTTATGTAAGACGAGGTACTTCTTGTGAAATTGCAAACGAAGAAGAATTACAATATATTTTTAAAAGAAGGATCAACTATTTGCATCCCCTTAATGGTGAACCATTGAATTTAGAAGAACATTTAAAACAATTAGAATTTCTTTATGGGAAAATTAAAAAAGAGCATATATATTACAAAAATGGTTTACCTGAAGGAATGATAACGATGGTAAATTCTATAGCTGATTTATTCTATAAAGGAGAAAAAATAGTTGAACCTAATCCTTTATATCCATCTGAAAGTTATGAAGAATTTATTTCTAGGATGATTGTTGCCAAAAAGAAGAAAATTGAAAGAGTGATGGATATATATTAAGTTATTTTATTTTGAACATTACTTTTGATTTCAAATTGCAATTTATATGTACTATAAGTTCATAAATTTAGAAATTGGCTACATGCAACTATTCCTTTGTTAAAAATATGCTTATAAATAGATGAGGTGAACTAATAGTGCGCGGCTACAAAATGGCTACAAAAAGTTTAAAGACGTACTGTAATGGCTAAAA
>OAWZ01000177.1_pt1 | contig 47171 bp, 47 predicted proteins | sample 1477091 | NCBI WGS metagenome assembly OAWZ01 (sample SAMEA2580282, study PRJEB22360) | human gut metagenome | biome: human gut; feature: human-associated habitat; material: faeces | place: Denmark | collected 2008/2010
TGTTAGGGAAGGGGCGATGGGGGTATAAGGGTACAGCTAAAAAACCCTGCCGTACACTGACATTATCATAATGAACGACAGCACCGTGATGAACAGCCCGCCGATGAGCGTCACCGCCCATAGGGGTATGCTCTCGAAAAAGCCGCAGTCCTCAACTGCCGTTACAATCTCTGTCGGCAGCACCGTCTTTTGTGCCGTCCCGAAGCCTGCGGCTTTCATTATGGTTGAAATCACGCCCTGCACTATCTGGAATAAAGCCATCATCAGCTCCAAGCCGTAAGTCACCGCTCCTTTGGCAAGGGCAAAGCGGATAAAGAGCTTTACTGCGTGTTCGGGCTTCTTGACCTGTGCAAAGTCGCCGCAGGTACGCATCACGCCCACGACAAAGAACAGCACGAGCAGGGCAAGCCCGATTGCCTGCAACGCACCGTGGATGTCAACAATGACTTTCCATATCGCACCGCCTTTGAAATTCTCTGGGGATTGGGTAATGAGCTGCCATATCTCGGCTAACTTCTCATTCCAAGTATTAAGGGCGTTCTCCAAGTTCTGGACTACCCAGTTATCTGACACATAAACCACCTCCTGTCTTTTCTGGGCAACTATTTATCTGAACGTCAGATACAACCTCATTGCCCCAAACGTCCCATCCGTCTGTCCCATTACGGGCAAACAGCTCTAACCTCGGCAAATCTCCCATAAGCTCAACGATTTTTTCCCTTGCTTCATCGGGCTTCTGGCTATGCCCCCGCAAAGGACTGGTAATGAACTGATGCACACGGGCGGATTTCCTGTGCGGTTTTCCTTTTGTGGCAAGCAGGCAGATTTCCGCATTGCCCCTTGTCCAGAACCCCAGACCGAAAAACCATCCTTTTCCGCTTTTATTCTGTTTCAGCCAGACAAAAGCAACCGTTTTGTATTGGAATCCCCACGCCTTGATTACCTGCAATGCTTCCTGTATCTGTGGGAAAGTTGCCCATAAGAACAGCACGCAGTTATCCGCCGCCACTCCTGCAACATCTAATTTGCAGATTTCATCAACACTCATTGTGCTGTAATGGTGTTCCGCAGCCCCAGAAAGATTTTTCTGGTTATAACGCCACGGTGGGTCAGCGTAAATGATGCCATATTTCTTTACATTCTCGATAATTTAGCTACCTCCGTTCTTAAAATTGAATAACGGGGAAGTTCCGCAGAGCGGATCAGCCCCGTTATCATGTCTTATATCAGCCTGTTATTTCTATCTGCTGTCTTTTCCCACACATTAGCCTGTGATGAGTGTCAGAATCTCCTTTGCAAAGGTAATCACAACGCCGCCCGCAAGGGTCAGGAATCCGTTCGCCCTCTGGGACGGGTCGTGGGATTTCAGCGACAAGCCCACCTGCACGATGCCGAAGCCAAGCATAATCATCCCGACCGCCTTAATCAGCCCGAAGATGAAATTGGAAAGGTTGTTCACCACGGCAATCGGGTCATTGGCGGCAAAGGCGGTCGTCGTGCCGAAAACCATGCAGCATACCAAAGCGGCATACACGGCAAATGCCTTTTTTGTCTTTCTGCCCATCGGCAGCTTCTGGGTTGCTTTGTTCTGGCTGTTCTCGTTCTTCTTAAAAAGTTTCATAGGGTAAATCCTCCTTATAAATTGAATATTTCTTCCAAGTCCTCATCGGACAGAAGCTCGTAGGAAGTGCTGACGTCATCCACGCTCACGGCGTTTTCTGGAATATCGCCGTCAAACACAAGGGTTGCGACAGCCTGCGTAGGTTCGCCGTGGATATAAGGCGGTTTCCCTCCGTCCGCTGTCAGTTTCACGTTCGGGTGTTTCAAAATATCATACTTAAAATCCATTACGGGGCGTTCCCCACGCACAAAAAGAAGTGCGTAGCGGTTGTCGAGCATACGCACTTCGTCTGGGGTCAGAAGCTCACGCCCCGAAATCTGGTAGTTGGTAGAATAGTTGCCGCTCCGTCCAGAGCTTTTCCCGTAGGTGTTCGTGTCTATCGTGGATTTGCCGAGCAGCTCGCTCACAAACTTATGCGTACTCTGCTCGTTGCCGCCCAGATAAAGGAACTCGTCAGCGTTGCCGACAATGCTTTCCCACTGTTTCTCAAACAGGGCTTTCAACTGTGCCAAGTTCTGTAAAATGATGCTGACCGACACGCCACGGGAACGCATGACACTCAAAATCTTATCGAAATCATCGGGCAGCGAAACATTGGCAAATTCATCCATGATAAACTGGCAATGGACAGGCAGGCTCCCGCCGTACTTATGGGCGGCAAGGTAAAATAGCTGTTGGAATAGCTGCGTGTATAATAGTGACACTAAAAAATTAAAACTGGTGTCGTTGTCTGGTATCAGAGCGAACAATGCCACTTTCTTCTCGCCCAAAGACGGCAAATCAAGCTCGTCCGTGGCGGTCAAAGAAGCAAGGCTTTCCAGATTGAACTTCTCAAGCCGTGCGGCAAGGGTTATCTGGATGCTCTTTAATGTCTTTGCCGAACCAGAATGGTAATCTCTGTAATACTTCAGAGCGATATGCTCTGGGTTCACCATCTCCAAACGGTCAAATAGTTCGTCAAGCGGGCTTACATAGCTGTCGTCGTCCTCCCTTACCTCTCCTGCACGAAGCAGCTCCATCACCATCGGGAAATTCTGTTCCTCTGGCGGGGCTTCGTATTTCAGATAGAACACGAGGGATAAGAGCAGCATACTCGCCGCCGTGTCCCAGAACGGGTCTTGCGACTGTGAGCCTTTCGGCGTGGTCGCCTTAAATAAATTCGTTACCAACCTCTGCACATCGTTATCGTTCCTTAAATATACAAACGGGTTGTAACAATGGCTTCGGTGCATATTGATTAAATCAAGGACACGCACCTCATAGCCTTTCTTCTCAAGCAGACCTCCCGTGTCACGGACAATCTCGCCTTTCGGGTCTAAGATTACCATTGACGTGTTGCACTGCATGACATTGGGTTTGCAAAAAAATCTGGTCTTTCCTGCACCAGAGCCGCCCACCACAAGGATATTCAAGTTCCTGCGGTGTTTCTTCCCGTCAAGCCCGATTCGGACATTCTGGGTCAGCAGCTTGTTAGCGGAGTTATCTTTATCTCGGTACTTCTTATTGAGCGTACCTGCGTTGCCCCATTTCGCAGAGCCGTGTTCCTCCCCCTTGCGGTAGTTCCTGCGTGTGGAAAAATAAACGCCGATTCCCATGCCGTAGGCAAGCAGAAAAATGAGGACAACTCTGGGAGTGTCCCCGCATACCGTTATGGAAAACGGATTCTCGATTGCCACGGACAGGTTACTGATTATCTCCACGATGCCGCCGCTGACATAAGGTGCTGTCAGCAGGGCAAGCCACACGACAGGAACAATGCCGCATAAAGAGAGGATTACGCCTGCCTTGTAATCATCACCGTTCTTCATGGCACTTGCATGGGGCGACCTTTACTTTCTTGGTCGGGGCGTATGCCACCCTGCTTATCAGCTCGTCAACAGGTTCGGTGGGGCGTTCCTCCTGTATCTGCTGATTACGCAGGGTATTCAATGCGTTGATGACGATATTCTTATCATACTTGTCCAGTACGATATGGTATCGTTCTTCTTTCATAGGCTGCACCTCCGATTAGCGTTCCTGCTCTTTGCTCTTGGGCGGCTTGTTCTTCTCAAGGCTCTTATACATATCCGACTGGATTTCGCCGAGTACGTCACGCATCTTCCCAAGCTCGCCCTTTAATCCCTGCTCGTCCATTTCCCCATACTCTTTCGGGAGATTGTCAAAGCTGAATCCTTTCGTGTCCACGCCGTAGCGGGAGCTTACCATATAGGCGACGCAGAACGACTTGAACTCGGATTCCTCTCGGTTCTCCTTATGCTTGCAGTCAAAGACCGCCGCCGACACTTCCTTTGCCATGCTGACAAAGAGCTGTTCTTCGGAAAGTCCCGTGCGGATAAAGATGGTCTGCTGTGAGCTGTCGTAGAACGCAGGCAGCTCAAGGTCATCAACAGGCACAAAAGAAACGGGGCTTGCGTCAATCATCGCCGACACAAGCTCCCGTATGGTTTTCTGCTCCTGCGGCTGCTGCCTGTCCTTTGCCGAGGTCTGGGAAACGTCATAGACTACTTTAGCGTTATAGCCGACCGCCTTTGAGCCGTCCTCACGCTGATACTCTTTTCCCGGCTCAAGGATAGTCACTTTCTGTGCGTCCTTATCCACATAGACACGGCTCTGTTTCCAACTCCCATAATCTTTTAACTGTGTCGCTTCGGGCATCTGTGCCGACACTAAGATTGCGTTGTTGACGGAGTAGCGGTCAAAATGCCCCTGCACGTCAAGGTATCTCTGGAACGCCCCGCCATCCGCCGCAATCTCGGCACACGTATTGTCTATCAGCTCATAGGCTTCCCTCCGCTGCTCCTGTTTGGCGGCAGCCCATTCCTCTTTGTTAAAGGCTCTGCTGCCACCGCTGAATACATCATAAATGCTCATGCTTATCTTGCTCCTTTCGATTTTGGTTTCCGTTTCCGCTTCTGGGGCTGCTTATGCTCCGTCTTTCCTGCGTTCTGCTTCTTTGCCCCGTCGGGAGATTTCTCTTTCGCAGGGTTCGGGAAAACATCCGATTCCTGCTCTTTTCTGCCCTCCTTGATTTTCCGCAGTTCTTCCCTGACCGACGGTTTTTGTGCCTTAGTCATAGTAGCCCCCTCTGCGGACTTCCTTTGCTGCTCTGAGGTAGGCTCGGACAGAGGGGATTTTTCTGTCTTTGCCAATGAGGGGTTTGGGGCGTTCTCCTCTTTCTGGACTGGCTTGCCCATAAGGGCATCCATGAGCCTGTCTTTCTCCTCTTTGCTTTGCACGCCGATGTCTGGCTCTGGCTGACCGTCCTCCTTTGATTCAGCGGTCTTTGTGTCCTTCGATTTTGCCTTTGCCCCTTTGGATTTCTCCGCTTCGGTCACGATAGAAGCGGTGTCCACCGATGCAAGGCTGAACCGCTCCACGATGCGGCTGATTTTTGATGCGTCCTCCGCACGGGCAATCACGTCCACCTCCGCATTGGGGTCTTTATTCCCACGGTCGGCAAGAACGCAGTAGAGTACGCCGTACTTCTTCGCCTCCTGCGTAAACTTCTTCAAGTCGCCGTTCTTGACGGTAAAGACTTTCAGCTCCTTGCCAGAGCGGAGCATATTTGTGAGCCTTGCCTTTCCCTTTGTTTTCTGTTCCTCTTTTAAAATAGAGTAGAGCAGGATAGCGATATTCTTCGCACCCGCCCCCGTGATTCTGGCTGCGACCTCAAATCCCTCCAAGCTCATCCTTACGATTTGCTCTGCCGCTTCGCCGCCTGTGTTCATGCTTCATCAGCTCCTTTCCTTTCTGCTCTTTTTCGTCTGCCCGTATAGTCTGTAACTTTTCCTTGAGGGCATCGCTTCGGGCTTCGATTCCCTCACACAATCTGACCTCCTTTCGGATGGTTTTCATCCTCCCCGTGATTTCCGAGATGCGAGCCTTGACCGCTTCTTTTTCTTCGCCGACTGCTTTGCGGCTCTGGGAGTAAAGCCCCTTACGCTGTTCGGTCAACTTATGCATCTCGGATTCCAGAGAATCTTTATATGACAAAAGCTGCTCCGCCGTGTCTATGTGGTTATGGCAGAGCAGCCTTGTTTCGTTTGTGATGGCGTCCATCTTCATCAAGTCGTCTTTCAGAAGATAGTGAAGCCGTGCATAGTTCTGTTTTTTTCCTTTTGGCAGGATGCCGAGCTTATAACAGTAATGGAGATACAGCCCACGCAAGCCGCCGATTTTCTTTGCATCCTTTAATGTGCCTTTTACCCTTATCACCTTGACGGGCTTGGTCGGCTCGGCGAATCGGGAAAACTTCACCGCATAGGAATTTTCTTTAATGCGTTCCGTAATCCTCTCATTGGTATAATCTTCGCCGAGCTTATAGAGCCGCTTCGGTCTTTCCCAACCTTTCCCGATAATCGTCCAGTATTTACGGTTGGGGTCAAAGTTGACACGGTATCCCATTTCTGCTAACTGGCGGTCAAAGTCTTTCAGTGTAAAGGATTTTGAGATTGCTTCGTCCACCGCCTGCCGTGCCACGGTGTCCCTCGTAGGCAGACCGTTCTTCTCGGCTTGGTATAAAGCGTATGGCTTCTTCCTGCCGCTTGGGTGTTCAATGACCGACAAGGAATACTCACGGCACAATTCGTCCGAACGCTGACGGAGCAGACGCAGATTTTTCTTATTGTCGTGATAATGCTTTCCGTCCACATAGGAAACAGAGTTGACGACAAAATGGTTATGCAGGCACTCCGTATTCAGATGGGTCGCAACAACGACTTGGAATCGGTCGCCCCACATCTTCTCGGCTAACTTCACGCCGACTTCATGTGCCTGCTCTGGCGTGACCTCGCCCGCCTTGAAGCTCTGGAATCCGTGGTAGCAGACAATCTCACTCTGGTCGTTCCATTGGGCTTTGGCTATCGCCATCTCGTCCCTCGCCGTGGCAGGGTCGCAGTTGACGCCCGTGACAAAAAACTGTTTCTCGGTCTTGTCGCCGTTGGTGGCGTACTTCATCACATCGCCCATCGCCTGCAGGTCGGCTTTCGTATATTTGGGGTTGGCGGTCTTTTCTGGATTCTCGGCATAGTCGAGGGGATGGTCGAGCCTGCCTTTCACGTCCCAGATTTCGCAGACCGCCATCAGCCAGACATCTTCTTTGGGACAAGGTAGCTCCTGCTCACGTCCAGACGGAAGTCCCGCCACCGCTTTGCTTCGTCATAGAGCATCGGCGTGTCTACAAAATTCAAGGCGTTCGCCTTTGCCGCAAGCTGGTTGATGCGGTTGCCGATAGCCGACAGCTCCCGCATGATTTTATAAAACTCTGGGTCTGGCTTCTCGCATAGGCGGTAGCCCATGACCATTGACTGGAGCAGGGCTTGTCTGGAGCGTCCAGACTTCGCTGCAAGGGAGCAGAGGTATTCAGCTTCTTCCTCGGTCAGTCGGAAAAGCACCTGCACGTTTCTTTTCCTCATCCATTTCCTCCTCTCTGCCTGAGAGCCTGTTAATCTGCAAAAGGCACATACACGCCACGCCGACCATGCCGCCAAGCGTCGTGCCGATGGCAAACGATAAAAACTCACTCATTCTTGGATTCCTTTCTGTGACATTATTCTTTTTAAGGGGTATTAGGGGCATCCCCTAACAAGCGAATTTGGTTAGCCAAATTCAGTGCTTGGTAAGACGTGTCTTTAACATCCGCCCCCGCAGCAGCATTCTCCACACATCGGGCAGAAGCACGGACAGTCTGGACAACATACGTCCTCCATATCCTCATTCTCTGTTGCATTTTCTTCCCCGCCGTCCTCATTTTCGTCCTTAATATCCGCTTCTCCGCAGACAAAATCCTTATCGGAAAACTGGATAAGGTCAGTGTCAAACAGGATAATCTTCAATTTTTCCGCCGCCTGTTCGGGGTTTTCCGCATAGATGGAAACGGTCTTTTCAAAGTGACCTGTGAGCGTTACATCGTACTGTTTCAATGGCAGATTCCTCTCTTTCTTCGTCATTTTTTCTTTGATTTCTGGCTCTAAAAATCATCGGGCAATCAACGTGCATCACCCCTTTCACGGCTCGGTTTCTGCCTTGCAATCCCCAGATAGGACATTAAAAAATCGTTGAAGTCCTTGCCGACTGGCGGCGGTTCGTCAACGATTCGGTAGTCTTTCTGCAATAATTCTTTTAGGGCTGCGGCACATAGCCGACCTGCCTTGTCCTTATCCAGATGCAGATAGATGGTCTTTATTTCTGGGTTTGCTTTCAAAAAAGTCGTGAGGGCGACGGGGATTTTGCTGTCCTTTATCTCTTTCTTTGGCTGATACACGCCCGACAAAGAGAGCAGGTTTTCCGCTTTATAATCTTTCCCCTCACATTTTAAATAGGTGGCATAGGACAATAAATCAATGGCGGCTTCAAACAGATGCACGGTATCTGTCGGCACTCCTGCCAGAAGTCGGAAAGAGTACCGCTTGTCGCTGCCCGATGCGTCACGCGGACTGGAAATGACTGTGCCACGGCAGGCGGCGTATTTGGGCGTTCCGCTTTCATCTTTGCCGATAAAAACAGCGTTGTGATAGTCGGCACTCTCGAAGATAATCCCCTCGGTGATACACTCTTGTATGAGGGAATAGTCAATGCCACGCCCGAAAAGATACTCGGTTACCCTGTCGCAGTCCTTATTCTTTGGCGGCAGGAGCAGCACTTTCGGCTCGTCCTTTTTCACGGCAGGGGGCGGCGTTTTCCAGTCCGCCATCGTCTGCCCCGTGAGGATTTCCACGGCTTCTACAAAGCCGTATTCCTTGACTTTCATCAGATAGTCAAGGGCAGAATAGCCGCCGAATCCCCTCGACCACCAGTACCACTTGCCGTTGGAAATCTTTAGGCTGTCATGCTCGGCGGTACAGTACACGTTTGTCGTGCCTTTGACCTTTACCAGATTGCTCGGCTCGTAGCTTCTAAGATAGGATAACAAGTCTATCTGCCTTGCCCTCTCAAGCACGTCTGGGTCAATCTGCACATAGGGTCTGCTGCTTCTCAATAAATAACATCACCTTTCTTTCCCAGACAAAATCTTTTCCGTCTTAACCATATAAGACTTAAAATCAGCGATGGTCTGGCGTAAATCCTCCATGTGGGAATCGTCTTTTTCTCTCCGGCCAGTGTTTCGCCTGACGTCTTTTCCAAGCCATTCTTCGTAAATATCCTGCAAAAGATTCGGCGATTTCATAAGGGCTTTTGCCGCCTGCGGGGAATAATCCGCATCGGAAAAACACTCTGCAATATCGCTCTTTAAGATGATTTGATATGCTGCATCGTAAACCTCCTGCGGGCTTTTGCTTAAGATGTTCTCACGGAAATCGGCAAGCTCACGCTGTACTTTTTCAGCCAGTTTTTGGTTAAGGGACTGTCTGTACTCTTGATAATCCAATCTCACACCTCCTTGAAAATAAAATAAGCCGAGGGATTTTCGTTGTGAAAACCTCTCGGCTATGTAAGAAAAATCAATAATTTATAAGCCGTCCGTTGTCATTCCATTCACCATACATAACACCTTTTTTCGTATTATCTATTAGTTTTTTCAAGCGGCTCTGAAACAAATCAGCCTGTTTTTTCTTTATCTGGATTGTATCAATACGGACTCTTTGATATAAAGCAGGAAACCCACAAAAGTTCTTCCAAACCTCATCATCTGCTCTCAATGCCTGCAAAATATCATTATCTATGATAAAACCAGATGGCGACATATCTGGAAGCATTGCCCGCCCTGCATCTGTCATACGTCCTAACTTTTCCATTCTCCTGCATCGTTCTTTATTCAATTCAGACCAAAGAGAGCCTTTTTTTCTTGGGGCTAATCTTTGTGCGGTTATGCCATTATCGAGCTTTTTCGTTGTACTATCTATCCACCCAAAGCACATGGCTTCTTCCACCGCATCAATGTACCAAAAGGTTTCATCGTCTTTTGGTCTGCCCCTTTTTACAACTACCCAACATTCTGCCTCTGATTTGTGATGCTTCTGTAACCATTCCCGAAGCTCATCCCGATTTTTGGCATCCAGTAGATTTTGTACTTCCATAGCTTAATTTCTCCCGTTCAATGTCAAAAACAATCTTCCTGCTTACTTCTGAACTGCGGCACATTGCTTATTTTCTATTTCGATAATAACCAATGCTTACAAGGGCAAATAACATCGGAACAACAGCATATCCTGCATTTACTTTTCCGCCATTATAGAGAACATATCCTGCACCAACAAATGTTAAGATTATAAATATTATGCTTAATACCAAAGCAACTTTTTTCATAATGTCCTCTCTTTCAAGCTCAATTTGTGAACTCCATTATACCATCAGCTTATGAACTATTCAAGTAGCCCACGCAATGGTATCTCTCTGAAATAAAATCTATATTTCTATCTGACCATATAAAAGACGGCATCAGCACTCACGCCAACACCGCCTTTTCCTCGGTCAGTCCGTTATAAAATTCCTGCCTTTTTCAGATAACCAACGCCGTCATAACATCCTCTGAAATAGACCGATTCCATCTGCATATCGCAGAGCTTATTCCGAAGCTCCACAACTTCTATCAAAGCCTTGCACTCCTGCACCGATAAATCGTCTGCTTTCTCCGTGTCAAGAGCCGCCAGTACTTTCGGATATTCCTTATAAATATCCTCAATCTTTTCCTGTATGGCTCGGTATTCTGGGTTTTCTTTCGGCAGCTTTGCGACAACTGAACTCAAATATTCCTCGAAGATGCTGCTGTGGACATCTACAAAGGTTTCAAATTTAAAATCATCAAACACGCCTTTTCACCTCCGTCTTGCTTACTGTCACCTATTATACTTCCCCAAAATACGCAATACAAATGTGCAAACAGGATTTTACCGCTCCCTGTCCGTATTTTTTCTTTCGGGCGGTTCATCGTTATTCTGCTCTGGCTCGTCATCAATAACAGTATTATCCTTTTCATCCAGATTCAGCTCAATATTCAGTTTGTTCAGCCGCTCCGTCTTTTCTTTCAGTTCATCTTCAAAGGCAAAAGGCTTCTCCACTTCCACCTTTGCGTTTTCAAGCTGTGCCACGGTTTCCTCCTTTCTGGTCTTTGCGGCTTCCAGTCTGGCAGGGAATTTGGCAATCTCATTCTCAATTCGGGTCAGATTACCGAGGGCATCCGTACCTAAATCTACCTTGTGTTTCTTCATTCCGCAGAGGTTTAAACAATAGTGGGCGTTGACCGTATCATAGAAAACCTCCATCTTGAAGCCACGATAGCTGCCGATTTCCATCGGCTGTGACAGCGGGTTTTCCTTGCAGATGGCAAGGAGCATCTCGCCTGCATCTGCTTTCTCCTTGTAGGTCACGCCTTTTAAGGTCATCGGGCAGAACTTATCTTCGCCCTGCGGCTTATGCTGACTGGCAATCTCCGCATCATTCCCATAGGCTGTAATGCGTTCCTCATAGTCCTTAATCGCCTGTGGGTAATGCTTCAGTATCCTGTCCTCAAGGTCGTAATGCTCGGAAAGATAGCTCTGCTTCAAGACTTTCAGCTTCGCCACCTGCATATCCAAATCCATTTTTTCCTTAAAGCGTTCATCACCTGTGGCAAGCATTTTTACCTCCGCAAAAGAGAGGGCAACCTCGTCCACGTCCTCGGCAGAACGCACGGGGCTTTTGCTCGTCATTATCTGGGATATGAATTTCTGCTTTCCCTCCACGAGCTGATAGAGATAAGCGTCAAAGGTCTGCTCCGTCACATAGCGGTAAACCTCCACCTCTGGGAACATATTGCCCTGTCTTTCAAGCCTGCCTTGACGCTGTTCCAAATCCGACGGTCGCCACGGGCAGTCTAAATTATGGATGGCGATAAGCCTGTCCTGCACATTTGTACCTGCACCCATCTTCGGGGTAGAGCCGAACAGCACCCTCACTTCACCGCTCCGCACTTTTGCAAACAGCTCTTTTTTCTGTGCATCGGTGGTCGCTTCGTGGATAAAACGCACCTGCTCCGCAGGGATGCCACGCTGTATGAGTTTCTTCCGCATATCATCATAGACATTATCAAACTGGTCGGGCGTCATTTCATAAGCATTTTCTCTGACTTCCTGCATTTCTATAATCTTTTTGTTAAGAGGTGTCGATAAATCACAAAAGACGAGTTGTGCTGCTTTTGTGTCGGCGTGTTCCTCCCAGATACGGTACACATTGTCCACGCAGGCGTTGACTTTGCTCTCTGGGTCGTCTGGCAGCATCGGGTCAACTAACCTCTGGTCGAGTGCCAGTTTCCGCCCGTCATTCGTGATTTTGAGCATATTGTCAATGTGCGGCTTCACAAGTCTTGCCCTTACTTTCTCAGCTCGCTTGGCAAGCCCCGCCACCATTTCACTCTGTATCTGGCTCGGCTTTGTCTTGATGTTATGGTAATTGACCTTTGGCACGGGCAGCTTTAACATATCGGCGGTCTGGATGTCCGCAACTTCACGGAACATCTGCATAAGCTCTGGAAGATTGTAAAACTTCGCAAACCTCGTCTTAGCTCGGTAATTTGTACCCTCTGGGGCTAATTCCAGAGCCGTAACTGTTTCGCCAAACGTGGACGCCCAACTGTCAAAATGCTGCAACCCATTCCTTGCGAGGGTGTCATACTGCAAATACCTCTGCACGGAATACATCTCGACCATCGAGTTTGAGATAGGCGTCCCCGTGGCAAAAACCACGCCACGGTTGCCTGTGATTTCGTCCAGATAGCGGCACTTCATAAAGAGGTCGGAGCTTTTCTGGGCTTCGGTCTGGGCGATGCCGCCCACGTTCCGCATCTTGGTATAAAGGTAAAGGTTCTTGTAAAAATGACTTTCATCAATAAACAGGCGGTCTACGCCCAATTCCTCAAAGTTTATCACGCTGTCTTTCCGCTTGGTGTCGTTTAATTTGTCGAGCTTCGCCTTGATTCCTTTCCTCGTTTTCATAAGCTGCTTGACCGTGAACTGCTCCCCGTGGGATGCCTGCACGTCGTCTATGCCACGTTCTATATCGTCAAGCTGTCGCATGAGCTGTTCCCTCTGGCGTTCCTCGCTGATGGGGATTTTCTCGAACTGCGAGTGTCCGATAATCACCGCATCATACGCCCCTGTCGCAATCCTGCCGCAGAATTTTTTGCGGTTTCCCGTTTCAAAGTCCCGCTTGGTCGTCACGAGGATATTCGCACTCGGATAGAGCCGCAGGTACTCCGACGCCCACTGACCGACAAGGTGGTTCGGCACGACAAACATGGATTTCTGGCATAGCCCTAACCGTTTGCTTTCCTGTGCGGCGGCTACCATCTCGAAAGTCTTGCCCGCCCCTACCTTGTGGGCAAGGAGCGTGTTGCCGCCGTAAAGGATATGGGCAATCGCATTTACTTGGTGCGGTCTTAGCTGAATCTCTGGGCTGATGCCGCCGAACGTGATGTGACTTCCATCGTATTCACGGGGTCGGATAGAATTAAACGTATCATTATAATAGCGTACAAGACGGTTCCTCCGCTCTGGGTCTTTCCAAATCCAGTCCTGAAACGCCTGCTTTATCACCTCCTGCTTTGCCTGTGCCGCTGTTGTTTCCTTATGGTTTAAAACCGCTTTCTTATTATTGTGTTCATCATAAACATAGTCAAAGATGCGGGTATCCCTTAAATTTAACGTGTCCTCCATGATGCGGTAGGCACTCGCCCGCTTTGTGCCGTAGGTGCTGTCTGCCTTGACATTCCCCACGTCGGAACTCTTATTCTCAATGAACCAGTCGCCGTTCATCGGGGTGTAGCGTACTTTTAATCTGTCCGCCGCATAGCTTGACGGCGTTAGAAGCTCCATCATAAACTGCTGTATATCCTCCTGCGGTATCCATGTCGCACCCAGACGGACGGAGATTTCGCTTGCGGGCAAATCCTTTGGGATGACCTTTTCCAGAGCCGACACGTTGGTTTCATACTCTGGGCTGTCGTGTGCTGCGGCTTTCGCCGTAATGAGCTTCGCCCGCACATTCCCCGATAAATACTCGTCTGCGGTCACATATTTTGCAGGCTCGGAAGATGGCACTTTAAAGATTACGCCCTGCAAGTCCTTTATGATTTCCTCCTGCGTCCTGCCTGTGAGCCGTGCCATATAAGATAAATCGACACGGGCTTTCTCCCCGATGGAGAGGGCAAGGGCTTCGCTCGCCGTTTCCACAAAGGTCACTTCACGGTGGGGCTTTATCGTCCTCTTTGAGAACATATCCGCCTTTCTCTTGAATTTCCCCTCATCGTCAAGCACTTCCAAAGAGCATAAAAGGAAGTAGCTCTCGTCCGCCGCAAAAGCAAGGTAATTCCCCCTGCTGTTAATCAGACCGTATTTTTTTGTGAACGCATCATAGAGCCGGTTCAGATTTTTCTGCTCGGTCTGTATCATTTCCTCTGGGTAATCGTCGGTCTGGTACTGGATGAGCTTTCTCACACAATCACGGATTTCCAACAATCCTCGGATACGGTTCTCTGCGGTCATGGACACCTTTGCAGGGGTCATTTTGTTATTCTCTCGGAAGTAAATCTTTCCGTCCACAAGGGCAAACGAGAAGTTCCGCACGTTCGGGTCGGCAGGAAGTTCCGCATCCTGCTCATCGGAGATTTCGTCAATTTCATAATCCTGCTCTGGGATTTCACCGCTTATCCTCTGTACTGCTTCAGACAGCAATTCGGATAACGGTTTATCCTGCCTTGCTTTGCAGGCTGCGTCCATGCCGAACCTTGTGCTTTCCATCTTCATATCGCCAAGCACCATCTCTGGATTCTGGACAAAATAGCTGTTCATCGTGATTCCATTCGCATCTGTGTCAAGGTGTACCCACTCTGGCTCTATCTCTATCATACGGTCACGTTTCTGCAAGATAAGAATGTCGCTCGTGACCTCCGTGCCTGCGTTTGCCCGAAACGTATTGTCGGGAAGTCTTACCGCACCTAAAAGCTCCGCCCTCTGTGCGATATACCTCCGCACGTCTGGGCTTGTTTTGTCCATCGTCCCCTTAGAAGTAATGAACATCACAATGCCGCCTGCCCGCACCTTATCCAGAGCCTTTGCAATAAAATAATCGTGGATTAAAAATTTCTGGGCATTGTAACGGCTGTCGTTGACCTTGAACTCCCCGAACGGGATATTGCCAAGCACCACGTCAAAGTGATTGTCTGGGAGCTTCGTGTCCTCGAATCCCTCGATGGCGATACTGGCTTTCTGGTAGAGCTGCTTTGCAATCCTGCCCGATAAGGGGTCAATCTCAATGCCGTGCAGCTTTGATTTCTCCATGCTTTCGGGCAGAAGCCCTAAGAAATTCCCCGTGCCGCAGGACGGCTCCAAGATGTTCCCCTGTGAGTATCCCAGACGGTCAAGGGCTTCATACATCGCCTTTATGACAACGGGCGGCGTGTAAAATGCGGTCAGCGTGGATTCCATAGCGGCACGGTATTCCTCATCGGAAAGTGAGGATTTTAATTCTCTGTACTCATTCGCCCATGACGCATTTTTTTCATCAAACGCCATAGACAGACCGCCCCACCCCACATACTTTGCAAGGGTTTCCTGTTCTTCGGACGTGGCAAGTCGGTTTTCTATCTGAAGGTCGTGGAGAAGTCGGATTGCCGTCATATTGTTGCGGAACTTCTCTTTTGCACCGCCAACTCCTAACGCATCATCGGTAATATGGTAATTGTGGCGGTTGGCAGAAACAGACGGCTTTTCCGCAGTCGGTTTTGCAGGGACTTCCGCTTTTTCTTCGGGTGATAATTCCTCCTGTGCCTGCTCCAAGAGCCTGCGGACATAGCCGATTTTCTCCACACGGTTTATCGGGAATCCCGTACTGTTCTGGAAAGTGATGTCACGCATGGAAACATCGCCGCTGATTTCTCCAATGCTTTCTATGATATATCTGCGGTTGTCGATTACGATTTCCCTGCCAATGAAATCAGAGTTATTCTGTGCAGCCCTCTGTGCGTCTTTCTCCGCAAACAGTTCGACGATATGCTCAGCACTGTTCAGAGTATCGGCATATTCCTGTGCTTCTTCCTCGGTTTCAAAGGTCTGGTAGATGCCTCCCACATCATAATACTGTCCGTCCCGTCCCTCTGGTATGGCATTGTCCCTTATAATAAAAGGGTCGGCAAACGCATCGGAAGTCTGCTCAACGGTGTAATGCGGTGTCTGCTCTGGGGCATCGTGCTTAGCGTCTGGGCTGATTTCTTCCCTGCTTTCTCCCCGATAAAACGGCTCAAGCTGTTCCTCCGTCACGGACACCAAATCGTGAAAATTCAGATTGGAAAGACCGTTCTCAATGAAATCGGCAAGGTCATCGTACTGCGTATAATCCATAAGCACACCGTCAATATGGATTTCCATGCGGTACTGCAAAAGGTTGACCGTTGCCTGTATTCCGTGCAGACCGTCTTTCGTATCCGTATAAGCAATCTTAATATTGGACAAGTCCGTATAATCTGCTTCTGCACCAATCCCAAATTCCACATCGCAGTATGCGTCAATACAGCTTTTTGCCTGTTCCAGTAAATCTTCTGGTAATTCCTCGGCATTTTCCCTTTCTTCGGGCTGTGTCTTGTCCTCCGCTTTCCTGTTCCAGCCGGCTTCGGTAGCCATGATTTCATCAAGCAGCTTTTCATCTTCGGGTGTCAGCTCGGTATGCTGCTCCAAGAACGGGAGAAACACGTCCTGCCCGAAATGCAGCGTTTCCATCTGCTCACGGTAATAATCTTCCCCCTGCCGTTTCCATTCTGGGACAAACGGGCAGTCTGGGGAGAGGGAGTATTCATAAAAGTTTCGGATATGGGCAATCAAATCGCCCTCGCCGTCCCCGATGTCAAACCGCCCCTCGTAATGAAATTCTTTCCCCTCAATAACTGCATGGATTTCAAAATCAGTCTTTTTGTACCAACCGACCTGTCTGCTCTCGTCTTGCCGCTCACGGTGCTGCTTTTCATCCAGAACGCCAAGCAGCCTGTTCCCAAGTGCAAAGCCAAGTTCCGTAAATCGGTCGTTCAGCTCCCTGTCATAAAAGGCGGTATGCTCGGAGAACCCGATGGAAAAAGTGATGCTGTCGGGCTTTTCCTCGGCAGGTGTTTCCGATTTCTGCCGTTCGGTCATGACTACTTTCAGATGGTCGTTCGCAGGGTTTTCCTTTAATTTTTCTTCAAACTCGGCTCTGCCGAACTCTTTGCCAAACAATGGAAACTCTGGATTCCGCAGGGACACGGCATTTTCATCAAAGTCCAGAATCTCATATTTATCTGCCCCGATATACACCACGTCGCCCTCATGGAACACATGGCGGAGTGGGTACAGCTCCGTAAGCTCCTGCGTAAAACGGTAGGCGTTGCTCCTGCTGTAAACGTCGCTTGTCCTGCCCTGCACCAGTTTAAGGAAATCAAGGAGCTGCTGAACGGCGGCAGGGTCGGAGAGTTGCTGTTCCATCTGCTTATCTGTCACATCGGCAAGGTCTGTACGCCCCACGTTTTCAAGCAGGACTTTTTCATATCCGTCCAAGTCACGGATAAAATCAGAGAGCCGCAAAGCAAGGCTGTCCCTCTTGTCGGCAGGCGGCAAATCCCTCTGGCTGTCAATAAAACGCTGTCTTTTTAGTTTCCTCTGGGTGTCAACTTCATGCTGTGGGGCAGAGATGCTTTCCAGATAATCGGCGTAATGGTCTTTCTCTTTCGGGTTGAGATAGCGGTTGTCCTTTATCAGCTCACGCAGGCGTTTTTCTATTTTCGCCCAACTAAGCACAAGGTCATGTTCGGTGGAAATGCCGTCACGGTCAATGGAGATGCCTTTGCCCGCATACCACGCATAGCCCTCCGTTCCATCCGAAAAGTCAACAAAAAAGCCGCCCGTGCCGTATTCCTTTTTCAGAAATTCAATGTTGCTTTTTTTATCTTCCTGCTTCTGGAACTGGTGGTAGATACGGTATTTCCCATGCTCAACGCTGTTCCCTTTTACAAGGACGGTATCTATATCCTCCTGTGAAACGGCAAAAGCAGAGGATTTTTCGTCCTCTGCTTCAGCAATCATTTCAATCTGTTCGTCTACGGTCGGGAGATTGGCGGCAACTTCTTCCCCATTGGCAACGCTGCCCCCGGCATTTTCTGTCTGTTTCTCTGGTTCTGTTAATTGTAAATCAGTTCGCTCAAGATGACTTCCTCCGCTTGGCTGCGGATGGCGTTCATCGCCTGTACCCACTGCATCGGTGCTTTCTCTTTCAGTTCCTCCGTCACGCCCTGCTCCGCTGCGAGCTGCTTCGTCAGAAGCTCCAATCTCTGCAACGCCGTCTGCTCGGTCTGGTAAAGGTGTGCGTTCAGCCCGCCCGATGTCAGCAGGTTGAGGTACATCACCCTCCTGTGCTGTTCCAGATAATCCCTGTGCATCAAAGCGTACCTGCCAAGCGGAAGTTCTGGCTCTGTCGGTAATGTCAGGTCGGGAATAAGGTAATCGTCCTGTTTCGTGTAAGTGATTTCGTTCATTGTATTCGCTCCTTTCGGGTTGTTTCCTGCCTTTATCATACTGGCTTGCGATGTCCCTTGCAAATGTGCGGTTCTGCCGCTTCGCTTCGATTTGCACATTTCGGACTGCCGCAGAGATTTCCCGCAACGCCATCTCGGAAATGTCGCTCGTTGCGATGCCGATGGCGTTAAGGGTGGCGGGCGTGTTGAAATTTGTAATGTCCGCAAAATCCTCACGCTCAAAATATCCGTCCGCATCCAGTCCGCAGCGGCTCAAAAGCATATATGCCACGCTGTTTACGGCAAGCCGCTTGTAAATCACTTCTATATTAAAGTCGTCCAGTTCCTCTAAAAAACTGCCTTTCGTGCAGCCTTTGAGCTGTGAAAAATAATCGGGCAGGTTATCCTCCACGGCGTTCTCCGCCGTTTCCAAAAGGGCGGTCGCAAAATATTCCGCCGTTGTTTCCCCGAACCTGCCCGCAAGCCATTCCATGACAGGCTGCTCGTACCGCTTGCTTTTGAGCCCCCTCCCATAGGGGTAGGGGGCGCCTGCCATAATAGCCCTCATGGGTGTCGGAAACATCAAAATAATATTTCAGCGTGTTCCTGCGTCCTTTCGGGTCAAAGACCGCAATCCCCCTGCTGTCCTTATTTACCCACCGCTTAAAGAGCCTGTTCCATGTGCCGATTTCGGCAACAGCGGTAGCGTCTGGGCGTTGGGCGTAGATTAGGAGCTGCTCATCAAAGCGGCACTTGTAATTATGGCAGGCGGAAGATAAAAAGCCCTGCCACGCCTGCGGGTTCTTTGTAACCGCTACGCCTGTCCGACGGTACAGCTCCGTGATTAGCTGATACTTTGCAGCCAATAGGCTCACACCTCCTTATCGTTCAAATCCTTATTTTTGTGTTGCATCATTTTGTTTCCTGCTTAGGCAGGGGCATAGCTGATTTTGTTCTGTTCCATCCTCTTTGCAAACTCACGGACAGGGTATCTTACGCCGTCAATCTCCGCATGGGATTCATCCAGATAGCGGCAGACGGCAAAGTAGTCCTCACCGTTTCCGTAAAGCATACGGATGATGCCGCCATCGGGAACAGAAAAAAGTGCCTTTCCCACGCTGTCCGTCATGCAGATTTCCCGTCCTCTGCTCATTCCGTGCCACCTCCCAGAAAAGAGATGACCTTGTTTCCCTTGATGCTCTTTTGCAGCTCATTGATGAGCGTGATGTCCGCAACCGTGATTCCCTGCATGGAAAGAATGTCGTCCATCGTCATTGCGGCAATCGCCTTTTCATCAATAAATCCCGCTTCAAAGACCTTGTTTAACACTCTGACCGCTTTCTGGTTTACAGCCATTTAAAAATCCCTCCTATCGTTCATAGTCTTTGTGTCTGGGAGAGCCTGCTTTATCATTTCTGACATTTTTCAGATACGGCAACTGCTCTGCATATTCCTTTTCCTTATCCTTGAAAACTTCATAGAAGAAATCTGCGAATCCCTCCCCGTCTTTCCTCTCTGGGGCATCGTCAATAAAACAGCACCATTGTCGGCAGGCTTCTTCTAATACTGCATCAAAAACAGCCTTTTTCTGGCTGCTCTTTGCTATATCATAAATATCCATTCCACCCCTCCTTACCGTTCACGGTCTTTTTGTTTTACCGATTTCGCTGCCTGCGGCGGTTCTTCTGGCTTTGGCTCATAAGTGTGTCCATTTTTCCCCATACGTTCAGCAAATTCGCAGATATGGTAGAGGTTGCTGCCTATCTCGGTATGGTATTCGTCGATATAGCGGCAGGGTTTCTCTGCCTTTTCGCCCCAATCATAAGTGATGATGATTTTGCCGCCGTCTGGGATGCGGAACAGCTCTTTATAATGCGGGTCAATAAAACGGATGCCTTTCTCTGCATTTTTGATATGCTTATCAAGCCATTCTTTCACATAGCAGTAACAGTAAAAGTTATAATCACCCTTTGTCGGGTTGCAGCGGAGCAGGAAAGCGTGTTTCTCCGTATCCACACGGAAACCGTACTCCGCACAATAATTACCTTTAAACGCACTTTCGGGCTTCGCCCTTGCAAAAGCCGCCATGTCATAACGGTTGTGCAAAAGCCCCTTATCTTCACGCAGGGCATTGATTACCTCATCAAGCCCCGACTTAAATTCATCGGTTTTCCATTGCTCTCTGGTATCAAACCAAGAAGTGTAAAATCCATGCCCAGAAGTGTCAAAATCCCCACGCAGATGCCCGATGCACCCTGTCTGCCCCTCAAGCTGCATACTCTGGGCGTAAGTGTATTTCTGTTCGGGCTGCGTCAAAGCTCGTATCTCCATCAGCGTTCCTCCCTGCTTTTTGATTTCTTCGCCTTTTCCTCCGTCTGGATTCTGGCGGCAGCTTCTTTCGCCCAATTGGGCATTTTTTCTGGCTTGATTTCCCCAAGCACATCGCACCTTTCCCATCTAGCGTGCTTTCCGTCCGCAAGGCTCGTGCCGAACACCGCCTGCCCCCTGCCGCCCCTTGCACCGTGACCGCCGTCCACCAAAACAAGCTGATAGGCAGAATGGCGGTACTCGTAGCGGTTGACCTCGGCATTGATAACGACAACTTTTCCCACGATGCTGCCGCCCTTATCGTCTGGGATGCAGTCGTCTATGGTAAACGGAGTCATGTCAAATTTGAACTGTTCCTGCTCGGCTCTCACAAGCCCTATCTGTTCCTGCACCCTGTCTGTAAAAATCTGCATGGCTTCGAGATAATCGTCAAAACCGACCGCATCCGTTATCCACTCTGCGGACAGCGGATTGTTATAAGTGCAGTAGCAGACTAAAAAGGGATATTCCTCTTTCAAATCCACACCGAACACCACTTCCTTGTCACCGATATGGATGCTCTGTGTGACCTCATAAGAGCTAATCATCCGTTTTTCTTCATTCTCCATCGGGCTTCTCCTTTCCCTGCTTTTTTTCTCTCTGCCCGTCTAAAATCTTTCGGATGCAGACATCGCAGAAAATAATACGGCTGTCCTTATATCGGGGATAAGGGCAGGTCGTACAATCATACTTCTTTTCATTACCGCTCACGGTCATCGTGATGCTTCGCCTTTCTATCGGGCTGCTGATTGTACGGCATATGGCTCTCCGACTGGTAGCGTTCATTCAGCTTCTCCCTTGCGGCTTCAAGGGTGTTGCAGTAACAGCCCCAGTAATAATTGTCGCCGCCTTTGCAGTACCAGCATACATACGGGTTCGGGGCTTTCGGGTGATGCCCTATGACAAGCTCCGTGTTCCCGATAGTGCAGCTCTCTATGATTTCATAGCCCTGATTGGAGCGTGTTTCACCGTCCATAGGCGTTCCTCCTTTCTTACGATTCTTTGGCATATTTACGGTATGCCTTTTCCCCTGCGGCTCTGATTCTCTGCCGCCGCATATTTCCTAAAAGCTCTGGGTGTCTTTCCTGCAATTTCCGCCGTGTCCTGCCCACGCTCTCAAAGCTCGGCAAGCCAAGCTCCTTGTGGTTCGTCAATATCTGGGCAAGGGGCATATTTCCCGCATCCTCCAGATAAAGATTGCAGAGGGCAAGGTACAGCACCATGTCATCATTCCTTGCATCCACATTCTTTTGCAGGACAGACTTCACTTTCCCCTCTATGGTTTTCAGATTGTCCATAGCTACCTCCATACATGGAAAGAGGACGGTATCTTTCAACCGCCCTCTTTCCATATCCATCCTGTCTTATTTTATTTCTTCCTGCGGATGTGCAGCCACGCAGCCGCACCACCGATAAACGCTACAAGCACAATAGCGATAATATTTTTTCCTCTCATTCTGCTTAATCCTCCTTTTTCTTTCTCCCGCTCTTATAACCGACAAACCCGAAGATTCCCGCACTGAGTGTAAATGCAGCCGCAAGGCTCACCCATAAACCTAAACTGAAATCATCGCCTGTTTTCGGCGTGTCACGGAGTTCATTGTGCATGGTGACAGTCGCTGTTTCATCTGTCTTGATTGTCACTTTCTGGTCGGCGGGCAGGATATAGCCAGAGGATGCCTTGTCGCTGACCTCGGACACGGTATATTCACCGATACGCAGCCCCTCAACGGTAATCTCGCCTTTCTTGTCTGTCGTGAATGTCTGGTCATAGCCGTTGTCCCCGATGACACGGAAAGAGAAGCCCTCCACCTTGCCGTCGGAAGATGTCTTGACGATTTTCAATGAGCCTTTCTGTGCTTCATTCAAAAATCCCTTGCCCGCTTCGTTCTCCACGTTATAGGTCTTGCCGTTTTCCTCAATGGATACGGGATAGACGTTCTCATCAATCACGAAGCCTGTCGGGGCGGTTTTCTCACGAACAAGGTACTTGCCGTAACGCAGGTCGTCCATCTGGTACACGCCTTTCTCCACCTCGCCCATCTCGCCGAGCAGCTCGTCTTTCTTATCCAGTTTTCCATCTTCATTCGTGTCGGAGTAAACCTCGAATACCGCACCCGTGAGTTTGTTTTCTGGGTAATCTTTGTCTACCTTAGTCAGAGTGATATTGCCCGTAATGAAGTAGTTGACAAGCTCTACCTCAACAACTTCGTCAACCTCGCTGATTGTCACGCTGATTTCTTCCTCGGAGAGTACATATCCTTTCGGGCTTTCGATTTCACGGATAATCCATATGCCATACGGTACGTTTTCAAAAGAAAAACTGCCGTCATCTTCGGATGTGGCAGTTGCGGTTGCATTTTCCTTTGTATATTCCGTTGTTCCAACCTTAAAGATGCCGATAACAGCACCGCCTAAATCTTCTCCGTCCTCGTTGGATTTCTTACCGCTGACAGAGCCGTAAATCAGTTCGTTTTCAATGGCTTCGCCCTCATTTGCCGTAATGTTTACAACGGCAGTTTCCTGCCCTGCGTACTCAAAATCAACAGGGTATTTCTCGTCACTTACAAGATAAGCGGAGTTCGTGCTGATTTCCTGCACATAGTAGCTGCCCATCGGTAAATCGCTGATGGCTTTCCCGTAACCGTTTTCATCAAGGAAGATAACTTCAATCAGCCCGTCCGCAGGGATTGTCGTGCCGTCTGCGGCGGTCAGTTCCTCGGCGGCATACAGACCAAACGTAACGTCCTTGATTTCTCCGTTATTTCCTACGCCGTAGGCTTCATCAACCTCAAGGGTTTTATTAAGGTCGATTTCCACACGCTGACGCTCATTGTAAAAGTCCGTGCCTGTTTCCGTCACGTCAATTTCCTGCCCTGCATACACAAGCTCTACGGCGTGGATTTCCTCATTCAGCACCATGCCATACGGGGCGGTCACTTCCTTTACCTCATACGTTCCGAGATAAAGCTCTTTGGATTCTGCCGTGCCGTCCTCTCCTGTGGTGAGCGTGTCCACAACCTCGCCTTTCTCTGCTCTTACCGTGCCGTCTGTCGTGATAATGTCCTCGGCTGCGGTAATCTCATAAACTGCACCCTCAAGGCTGTCCACTGCAAAAATCGGCTGATACAGCCCCTTGTTTCCCGATACCCTGCTGAACACTTCGCCAGACTTGGATACCGTGATTTTCCCTTTCTGTGCCATGTTGGAGCGTTCCACCTTGATTAAGGTGATGCCGCTTTCCTCCTCGGAGTTTTCCTGCTCCACGTCAAAATAGACTGGCTCGGAATCCAGAACATAGCCATACGGAGCCTGCACCTCTACAAGAGAGTAGCCTTTTCCATATTCCAAAGTCTGTGGCGTGATAAGCTCGCCGTCTGCCGTGGTGTAGAACGTGTCAATCTTCGTCACTTCGGGATAAGTGAATGTCATTGTTACAAGGTTTCCCTCTGGGTCGTAAATCTGGAATCCTGCACCCGCATACGGGATAACTTTGCCTGTTTCCACGTCTTTCTTTACGATTTTGATATAGCTCTCAAAGTTGGCGTTGTTGATAAGGTAGCGGTAGGTCTGGCTGTCCTTGCAGATGAACACGTCAAAGTCTTTCATCAGCTCACGCCCGTCCCATCCCGAAGTCTGGTGAACCGTATAGATTCCATACGGCATATCTTTTGTCTGGGCAAAGCCGTTCTCATCGCAGATGAGCGTGTCACGCTCCGTTTCCTCCGCTGCGTCAAAGCTTCCTGCGGATTTTAAGAACACCTCAAAGACAGCCCCCTCCTCTGGCGTTTCAATCTGAGTTTCTCCGTTGTCGGTGTGCTTGATGATGGCGATATTCCCTTTGATGACCTGCTCATTCACGTCATTCTTTGCGGAATTATATTCAATGGTATAAAGCTCTGGCTCTGCACCTACATGGTGTACGGTTTTATCAAGCAGATAGCCCTCGGACGGGGTAATCTCACGGATGCTCCAATCGTCACCGCAGATATAATATTTTGTTGTGAACTGACCGTTTTCATCCGTGGTATAGGTGTCAACCAGTTCTTCGCCTTTATAAATGCCGTAGACCGCACCTGCAAGAGAAGCGTCGCCCTGCGGCTTCTTTCCTGTTTCTACATCGGTCTTTAATACCGTTACATTGAATTTCTTTAAAATGTTGTGGAAACTGCGGTTTGTGACTTTCTTCCACTCAATCGGGGCGGTCTGGGATGCAGGGACAACATAGCGGATTGCCGTGTCCACTTCCTCAAGGGTGTACGGGGTCTTTCCGCTGATAAGGACATTCTCAAATTTTGCAACGCCCTTTGCATTGGTAACGGCATATTCATCAACAGCCAAGCCGCTTAATGATGTTCCGTACAAGTGGAATTTCACGCCCTCCACCAGATTATCCTCAGATGTTTTCACGACTTCCAGACTGCCACGCTTCAAGGTATTGCTGAATGTGACCGTAGAAGTCTTTCCCCCGATAATCGTTACGGTCTGGGTTTTCTGCGGCTCATAGCGGTCAATAGACTGCTCCGTAACGGTATAAGTGCCGGGGAATAAGCCCTCCACGGTAATGTTTCCGTTCTTGTCGGTTTTCACGGTCTTATTGAATCCGTCGCCCTTAATGGTAAAGGAAATCCCCTCAACCACGCCGTCCTCGGAAGTCTTTTTTAAAGCAACAGTCCCTGTCGGTGTTTCCACGTTGATATATGCCATCATGGTATCTACGTTCTCCACACCTGTAATGACATCCTGCAAATTCGGGTCGCCGTAGGCAATCATCTTTGCACCGCTGCTGACCGTCGGCGTGTTATTCCTTGTTGCGGTAATCCTTGCTTTTCCGTCAATCGCTTTTGATGATGTGATGGTCAGCTTATTTCCAGACTTAGATACTTTCACGTTGCTGTCGGAACTGGTAAAGGAATACTCGGATAAAACGCCGTTGCTGTCGGTCAGCGTAAGAGAGTATTTGCCGTCCTTATAGGCAAGCTCCTTTGTGATGTCTTTCTTTCCTGCCGACATAAAGCTCGGAATCGTGCTGTGCTTCGTCATCAGTGACACAATCTGGTCGTAAGCTGCCCTCGCCCCGCTGTTGGCATAATTAGAGCCAAAATGCAGGCTGTAAACCGTAGTGCTTGTCTGGCTGTACGGGCTTGTGGCATTCCTGCATCCCGTCACAAACTCCCATACAAGGGTCTGGGTGGCAAGCCATTTCTCGTCATCGCTCCCAGACAAGCTGCCGCTGTTGCCCTGATAGCCGTAGAGCAGGGCAAGCCCCACCGCCTTTTTCTGGTCTGCGGAGAGGGCGTTCCATGTGTTGGAAGATGCCTTTGCCAGAGTGTTGCCAGTTTTTAAAGGCACGCCCGGCTGAAGGCAGAACGCCGTTTCCCCGTCCACATACATACGGTACTTGTATTCTCCCGTGCCTCCTGCGGTATGACCGCCGATGTTGGCACTGGAATTGTACCTCATGGCGTTCCCTGCACCGTCATAGGTGTGGGTAAAGGAAATCGTGCCGATGTCGCCCGCCGCAAACGCTGTCGTGGCAGGGACTACGGACAATGCCGTGACCGCAGCCAACGCAAACGCCGCAGCCTTCCTCAATAATTTACGAATCTTCATCGTTACCTCCTGTTCGTTCTCATGTTGACAGTTGCTGATTGATTTTCTGACAGAAAAAAGCTGCCCATCTGGACAGCCTTTAAAGCCGAATAACTTGTAACAAGTCATTCGGCTGTCGTGGCAGTCGCCAAATGTCCGTGCAAGCACGTCCGCTTGGCTCGTTGCTCACGCATATTTCTTTTCTCGGATAGTTACTGGCAGTATTAAGGGGGAGAGGTGTGGAGAGGGGGAAGCTGAAAAAAATTTGCTATCCTCCCCGAAAGGCGGACTTCTCCCTCGGCGTGCCGTTATCTTTCCTGCCCCCGCTGCCGTTGCAGGTGTCGGTTATAAAACTCCAACGCCTTTACAACAAAATCCGTTTCCTGCCCTCTGGGGATGGACTTCGGGATGAGCTTGGTTATCCGCTCGTCCTTGAACGCAGGCTTTTCTTTCTGGTTTGGCTTATCCTCCTGCATGATGCTCTGGATAACCTCGTCCGTGAGCTTTCCCTCCTGCATAAACTTTTTCATTTTGATAGCCTGTGCAAGAGAGGGGGTGGCATCGTTGTAGCCCATCGCTTCTAAGAGCGAGTATTGCTGTTCCTCGGAGAGATAGGAAATCTCTACCGCAGGACGGAAAGCAATCTGGCGTTCATCTACCATTTGCAGAACTTCGGGTATAAGTTCCGTTAAACGGATATAGCGATAAATTTGTGGTTGACTGTCGCCGCTTTTTTGACTTACTTGTTGTGCTGATGTTGTCCCCTTTAACTTATTATCCAGTGGAGAAGAAGTTAAATCACTCCTTTGCCCCTGCCTGTTCATAGCTTCTAACCGCATCTTATATGCAAAGGCTTTCTCGCTTGGAAGAATAACGGAGCGTTGCAGATTACTCTCCACCATGACAATAATCGCTTCGTCATGGGTCAACTCCTTAACCTCACATTTCAGCGTTTCAAGCCCTGCAAGCTCGCAAGCCTTTTTCCGCCTGTGACCGCTGATAAGCTCATACCGCCCATCCTCTTTCTGCCGAACCGTGGCAGGGGTCATTACACCATTCCGACTGACGCTTTCAACAAGCTGTTCCATATCCTCATTCATTAAAACCTTGAATGGGTGGTCTGGAAACTCGTCAATCTCCGCAATGGGAATTTCCCTTATCTTGCTTAGTCTGGCTTCTGCACGGCTCTCGTCCGTTTCAAAGAGGTCATCGTATGCGGTCAGCTCGATTCCTGTTCTTTTGCTTCTCGCCAATCTCTGCCACCTCCTTTGCAAACTGTTCATAGGCTGCGGCTACCTTGCCGCTTTTGTCATAGGCAAAAATGCTTTTTCCCTCTGCGGTGGCTTCTACCGCACGGATAGAATGTGGTATCTGGGCATCAAAGACTTTAATCCTCTGCCCGTAGGCACTCTTTACCGTTTCGGTAATCTCTTTGGAGATGTTCGTACGTGGCATTACCATCGTCATCAAAATGCCGTCTATCCGCAGCTTTGGGTTTATCTGCCGCTTGACTTTTGATACGGAGCGAAGCAACAGCTCTAATCCCTTTGCGGAAAGATAATGGGGCTGTGTCGGGATAACCACGCTGTCTGCCGCCGCAAGTGCGTTGATTGTCAGCATACCCAAGCTCGGCATACAGTCCACCAGAACCACATCGTAATTCTTTTTTACTTCATTGATGCAGGTTTTCAGCACGCTTTCACGGCTTATGGCATTGATAAGCCTTACTTCCAGTCCCGACAGTTCAATGTTGGACGGGAGCAGGTCAACGCCCTCGGCATGGTGCAGGATAGCTTTCTGGACATTGGCAGGCTTATCGTCTATCACGTCCTGCATGATGCTTGAGAGCGTATCTGCTAAATCGTCTGGTCTGCCGTAGCCAAGCGACATCGTAAGATTTGCCTGTGCGTCGGCGTCAATGAGCAGGACTTTGCTACCCTGCTGTGCCAGACTGACACCCAGATTTACTGCTGTGGTGGTCTTGCCGACACCGCCTTTCTGATTTGTCAGAGCGATTACTTTGCAATTTGACATAGGTGCGTCCTCCTTTCGATTAGATTTAGCCACTTTGTCAAGGTGGCTATGTAAAGGATTCATGGCAATAAAAAAAGCCGACTGGCTGTTTTATTTGTAAAACTACACCAATCGGCTATGTAAAAATGTATTTTATTATCCGCCTTATCTGTTCTTTCGTGATAAGGCTTCTTTTATTCTGTCTGTATCCCATTTCTCTGGGAACAATACCGCCATAATATGAAACGCATCTATCAATCCTGCAATATACGCATGAGTTCCGTATTCAAAGTCCTGCTTATCCCTGCAATCTAAAAGATGCTGACAGACTGCCCTCTGCTCTTTTGTTAAATCAAGCCGATGAAAAGCATCCTCCGCTTTTCCCTCATTCTTGCTGTCCTTTTGATAACTGGCATCATTCTGTAACAGTTCCAACACGGATTCATCTTTCAGCTTCTCTACGGCTATCTTCACCAGTTCTTTAAATTCCTTATCGTACATCATTTCCCCCTGCCAGTTCTACTCTTAACTTTTTTACAGGTGCATGGATAACCTTAAAAATAAGTTCGTCAACGCAATCCGTATATCTGCCTTGTTGTATAAGCTGATTTTTCAACTCTACAAGGCTATGTAATAAAATGCTTCTTTCCCTGCTATCTACATATAAGTGATTTTTCTTTTCTCTCATAAATGCCACCGTCCTTTTTTGCTTTCATTATATAGGCGGATAACAGTATATTCAAAGGTACAAATTAGGTCAAAAAAATAAGCGTACCACTATTTCTAATGATACGCTTATCACAATTCATTCTCTAATCAAGGTCGATATACACGGTTACTTTCGTTTCTCTCCATTGATTTTTCCTTACATATTGTCCGTTCGCTTTTCGGTAGGCTGCTGCCTGCTCGAAAGATAGCGGTAATTCAAAGGAAAGAGAACTCCTACCTACTTTGTATAGCTGCCTGTGCTGCAGCCAGTCTGGCAATCGGTACACGGAACGGACTGCAGGATACATAGCTCAGTCCCATACGGTGACAGAAATCAATACTGCTAGGATCGCCTCCATGCTCTCCGCAGATTCCCAGCTTGATTTCAGGGCGTGTCTTTCTTCCGCCTGCAACTGCCATTTCAATCAGCTTTCCGACACCCTTCTGATCAACTCTTGCGAACGGATCCTGTTCAAAGATTTTCTTTTCATAGTAATCGTTCAGGAATCCACCAGCATCATCACGAGAGAATCCAAAGGTCATCTGTGTCAGGTCATTGGTTCCGAAGCTGAAGAATTCAGCCTCCTCTGCAATTTCATCCGCCAGCAGTGCGGCACGCGGAATCTCGATCATCGTACCTACATGATATTTCATATCAAAAGCCTCACGCTTCAGAATTTCATCTGCCGTACGTACGACAACATCCTTGACAAATTTCAATTCGGCCTTATCGCCAACAAGTGGAATCATAATTTCCGGTTCAATCTTCCATTCCGGATGCTTGCGGTTGACGTTGATTGCTGCCTCTATAACTGCGGTTGTCTGCATTTCTGCGATTTCAGGATAAGAAATCGCAAGACGGCACCCGCGATGACCCATCATCGGGTTAAATTCATGCAATCCGGAAATAACGCTCTTAAGCTCATCCAGATCAATATGCATATCCTTAGCCAGCTGTGCAATATCATAAGAGCTTGTCGGCAGGAATTCATGCAGAGGCGGATCGAGATAACGGATGGTTACCGGCAGTCCGTGCATTGCCTCATAAATGCCCTCAAAGTCACCACGCTGCATCGGCAGCAGCTTGGAAAGTGCTTTTCTTCTCTGTCCTTCGGTTTTGGATACGATCATTTCGCGCACAGCCTTGATGCGGTCACCCTCAAAGAACATATGCTCGGTACGCACCAGACCGATTCCCTCAGCCCCGAAGGCTACTGCCTGTGCTGCATCCTTCGGTGTGTCAGCATTCGTTCTGACCTTCAGCGTACGAATCTCATCCGCCCATTTCATAAAGCGTTCAAAATCACCGGAAATCTCTGCCGGAACCGTTTTGATTTTACGTCCGTAAATATTACCTGTTGAGCCATCCAGAGAAATATAATCACCCTTATTATAGCGTTCTTCATTCACTATGAAATATTTTTCCTCTTCATTGATTTTAATATCACCGCAGCCGGAAACACAGCATGCCCCCATACCGCGGGCAACTACTGCCGCATGGGAAGTCATACCGCCGCGCACGGTCAGGATACCTTCCGATACATGCATCCCTTCAATATCCTCCGGTGAGGTTTCCAGACGGACAAGAATCACCTTGTGTCCGAGTGCAGTTTCTTCAATAGCTTCCTCTGCAGAGAATACGATTTGTCCGCAGGCAGCACCAGGAGATGCCGGCAATGCACTGGCAATCGGCTTTGCGCTCTTCAAATCCGCATCGTCAAAACGCGGATGCAGCAGGGAATCCAACTGCTTCGGCTCCACCATCATCATGGCTTCCTCTTTGGTAATCATGCCCTCATCCACCATATCACAGGCGATTTTCAGTGCAGATGCAGCCGTACGTTTACCGTTACGTGTCTGCAGCATGAACAGATTTCCCTTTTCAATGGTAAATTCCATATCCTGCATATTCTTATAATGACTTTCCAGTGCTGCACAGATTTCTGTAAATTTCTGATAAGCAGCCGGCGCGATTTCCTTCAGCTGATCGATGGTCTGCGGGGTACGGATACCTGCAACGACATCCTCGCCCTGTGCATTCATCAGGAATTCACCATACAGCTTGTTTTCACCGGTACTTGGATTACGCGTAAAGGCAACGCCGGTACCGCAGTCATTTCCCATGTTGCCGAAAACCATCATCTGTACGTTGACAGCTGTTCCCCAGTCTCCCGGAATATCATTCATTTTACGATAGAAAATCGCACGCTGGTTGTTCCAGGAACGGAAAACTGCTTCAATAGAGCGGTACAGCTGCTCTTTCGGATCGGATGGGAAATCTTCCTCCAAGGAATCCTTATAGAATTTCTTAAAGCGCTTCACCATTTCCTTCATGTCGTCCGCATCCAGATCAGTATCCTGCTCTACGCCTTTTTTCTCCTTCATTTCATCAATAATGTCTTCAAACTTCGCTTTGTTCAGTCCCATGACAACATCAGCAAACATCTGGATGAAACGACGGTAGGAATCATATGCAAACCGCGGATTATCCGTCAGTCTGGCAACGCCCTCCACAACCTCATCGTTGAGTCCCAAATTTAAAATGGTATCCATCATGCCTGGCATAGACGCACGCGCACCAGATCTTACGGATACTAACAACGGATTTTTCGGATCCCCAAACTGCTTTTTAGACAGTTCTTCCAATTTCATTAAATAATCAAAAATTTCCTTGCGAATTGCTTCATTGATTGCCTCACCGTCCGCATAATACTGGTTACATGCCTCAGTGGTAACAGTGAAACCAAAAGGTACAGGCATACCGAGGTTCATCATTTCTGCCAGGTTTGCGCCCTTACCGCCGAGCAGCTCTCTCATCTGCCCGTTTCCTTCTGAAAACAGGTAAACATACTTTTTGCCCATTAAGCATTCCTCCTCTTATGTAATCGTTTACATTGGATATCTTATATTATACAGCATTTTCATATATTTTCCTAGTATTAGTTAAAAAGTTATGCAATTCACAAAGTGCTCCATTCACTATATGCACAGCATGGCAGAATATGCTGCTGTCTTCCTGTCGGCTTTTTCTTTCCCATACATTTGTCATGATGTCAAATCTTTGGAATCATGCTATACTTTCAGGGATATGGCAACTGCTGCAACCGCAGGTTGACAAAACGCAAGAGGAGCTTGGTAGCACAGCTGCAGCCCTTTTGCTAGGATATAGGTGTGAGGTGAACTACTATGAAATTTGGAGAAAAACTACAGAAGCTAAGAAAAGAGAAGGGAATGTCACAGGAGGAGCTTGCCGCTCGTCTGCACGTATCCAGACAGGCTGTCAGCAAATGGGAGAATGATCAGGGCTATCCCGAAACGGAGAAAATGCTGATGATTGGAAACATCTTTTCCGTAACTATGGATTATCTGTTAAAGGACGAGGGAGGAGACCAGCCGCAGGAACAGGGCTTTTATGCGAGTCGGGAATGTGTACAGGGCTATCTGCAGCAGGAGAAAAGAATTACACTGCGGATTGCTGTCGGGACGCTGCTCTGCATTCTTTCCGGGCTGCCGATTCTTATTTTCCCACAGCTGGAGGATGTCATGAGTGTCTTTTCAATGCTCATCATCGCCCTGGGAATCGCCGTGTTTGTATCCCTTTCCTTCGATAAGGATGAATACAAGATACTCAAACAGGAGCCACTGTATTTTGATCACGATTATCTGCAGGAGCTGAAGGGTGAACATGACGGACTGCAGAAAAAATTCAAGCGTCTTATTATCGGCGGACTGCTGCTGATATTTCTCAGCTGCATCATCGCGATAATCAGTGAGGATGTTTTGCATATGGAGGAAGGATTGCTGGATGCTGTCTATCTGCTGCTGATTTCCACTGCTGTCTTCCTGTTTATTTATGCAGGCTGCTCTATGGACACATATGAACTGCTTGTTGATAACGAGACATATCGTAAAAAAAAGCATGGAGAACGCTTTTCCTGGCTGTATTATGTCACCATTGGCTGTGCTTCCATTCTCTATGTCGGCTTGGGAATGCTGTTTGGTAAAGAGGCATGGAGAACCGGCTGGATACTTATCGCCGTCACATGGCTTGTGACCTACGGCATCGTCAGCGGTATCAGTATGCGCAAGAAATAATGACAGCCTTAACCGGATAGCGAACTGCAAAAGATCTTCCCTATCCTTACCTGTGTAGTCATTTGTAAATAAATGCACCCATTCTGAAATACCGGTATTTTAGAAGAAAGCAAATCGCCTTTATGATAACGATTTGCTTTTTCTTTTCTTTTGCCATTATAAGAGCCTTCCCAGTCAGAAAAACGAACAGAGCAATCTGTCCGTTTTCTATATAACTAACCCGCAAACTGGGCGTCATACAACCCCTTATCCATATTTCCGCTGACAATAATAACATGACCTGCAAATATACCGCCGTCATCATAATACAATTCAAACTCCCCATCCTGTGACACGTTGACAGACTCTATCCGGATACGACGTATAAATTCATCAGCACACAGCTCATCTTCGTCTTCATCCTGCCACTCAATTGCACAGCTGAGTAATTGCTCGGCAGCGTACCGACGGGCTTTTTTATCCCATGCAGCGGCATCCTCCTGCAGCCTGCGAAAAACAGTTAATGCCTTATCCGCACGCTTATCATCATGCCCATCTGTATCCAGTAAAATCTCTGCCTTTTGCGCATTCCACTCCCCCTCCCCCTGAAACATGGACAGGGAACGGTTCAGCTGCAGTTGACAGGTATCTGACAGAGATAAAAAGACAGGCTTCTGATATTCCTTCAGCAGTTCCTGCAGCTGCGGCTGTTTTACATTTCGCTCCAGTACATCCACCAGCAGCAGACAGGCACCGGCAGGAATCTCCTGATTTGACCATATCGTTTTTTTCGGCAGGGATTCCCGCACCTTTAAACGATAAATCGTTTCCTTTTTCAAACGAAACACTTTTCCCGGTTTTTTATTTTCCTTTTCACTCAGCATCCACTGCAGTACCTTTTTCTCCTGCTTCAGCTCTGCAGTTTTACCATCTATGTGGGCAAGCAGCCGCATACTGACTGTCCAACAGCGTTCCCCTTTCATGCGGCAGGAGCCTGCATCATCCTGTGTCAGTGCATAGATTTCCTTGATCTCTTCCGCAAAGCCTTCCTCAAATTTCTTTTTTTCTGTTCGTTCCTTCCACATTGCAGCTCTCCCTTTCTTCTGAAAACGGGATATTTCCAGTTTGGAAACATCCCGTTATACACAAATGATACCAATAGAGCTTGACCTGTTCTTATTTCCGTACTTCCTATATACCCTTTCTTTTCACAAGCTCAGCAAACGTTTTATCTTTGCCCGTCCTATTTTTTCCCCAACAGACGGAACATATTCTTCTTATAGACCTCTACGCCAGGCTGATTGAACGGGTTGATATCCAGCATATAGCAGGTAATGGCACATGCCTTGAAGAAGAAATAGCACATATAACCAAAGCTTTCCGCACTCATATCGTCCAGTGTCAGAATCAGATTTGGAACACCGCCTGTTTCCTCGTGTGCTTCCAAAGTTCCCTGACACGCCATTTTGTTTACCCAGTCAACGGATTTTCCTGCCAGATAATTCATGCCATCCAGATTATCCGCATCTTCCGGGAAGTTCAGATCCAGCGTTGGCTTGTCAATCAGCAGCAGTGTTTCATACAGAACCTTCTTTCCGTCCTGTACAAACTGTCCCAGAGAATGCAGATCGGTAGAGAAGTTTGCGCTTGTCGGCAGATTTCCCTTGCATTCCTTTCCTTCACTTTCTCCGAACAGCTGCTTCCACCATTCCGCAACCATCGTCATCTGTGTTTCATAGCTTACCAGCATTTCCACATCTTTTCCCTGATTTTCCAGAATACGGCGGCTTACTGCATAGGCATAGGCATCGTTTTTGCTTAAATCCGGATCCTTTAAATCTTCATAAGCCTTTTTCAAACCGGTCATGATAGCATCGGTATCAATACCTGCCACAGCGATTGGAAACAGTCCAACCGGTGTGATGACGGAGAAACGTCCACCAATATCATCCGGAATTACAAAGGTTTCATAGCCTTCCTTATCGGCAATCGTTTTCAGCGTGCCTCTTGCCTTATCCGTTGTCGCAACAATTCTCTTTGCGGCTTCCTCTTTTCCGTATTTTTCTTCCATAAACTGCTTCAGCAGACGGAATGCCAGCGCGGTTTCCGTTGTTGTACCGGATTTGGAAATTACATTGACTGCGACTTCCTTATCCTTGATGTACTCCATAACCTGCGCAATATACGTGGATGAGAATGTATTACCGAAGAAAATGATTTCCGGTTTTTTATCACTGTACATTCCATTGATCATTTCAACGGCAGCTCTGGCTCCCAGATAAGAACCACCGATACCACAAACCATCAGTACATCGCATTTTTCGCGGATGTCAGCCGCAACGCTCTTTAATCTTGCATACTCTTCCTTGTCATAATTGTTTGGCCATTCCACCCAGCCGACATAGTCGTTTCCCTTGCCGGTCTTGTTGTGGAGATCCTCATGGCATTTGGTAACGATGTCCTGATAACCTGCAATGTCTTCCTTCAAAAATGCATGCTTTGTGTCTAATTTCATCATATGCGTTTTCTCCTTTTACTTTGTTGCCTCTTCGATCCACTGATCCAGATGCTCCGCCAGTGAAGTAAACCCGATATTCATCTGCGGCAATTCGTGGACGAATCTGCGTTTTCGCATGGAACGAGCTTTATTTGCTTCTACAGCTTTCAAGGACAGCTTGAAATGCATGCCGTCTTCATCGACATCCAGAATTTTCACCTTTACACGTTCATTGACCTTGACATACGTATGCACATCCCGCACGAAGCGCTCACTGATTTCAGAAATATGAATCAATCCGTTGTGCTTGCTGTCCAGATAAACAAATGCGCCGTAGGGCTTGATTCCGGTAACGACACCTTCCACGACCTCTCCAACCATATAATGCATCCACTCACCTCATTTCATCATGCTTATTATATCATATCTTTTCTGATTTTGTGTTATAATAATATGGCAGAGAGCGTAAAAGGCTGATGATTCGCCGGTAACTGCTGATAATGGATGCGGAATACACAGATTCCCATGCAATACCGATGGGTATGATTCCACCGTGTTTCTAGTTCCATATATCTGCATAAACAGCAGCGAAACGTTATACATACAGCACTCTGGACTATATGAGGTGATACAGACATGAGTTCGATTTACCCCCTGGTGGCTGCCCTTCTGGCAAATGTCATCGCCCAGGTTCTAAAGCCGATCGTGCTTTATTTCCGTACCAAGGAACTGGATGTGCATCAGTGCATCGCCTGCGGAGGCTTTCCAAGCTCACACAGCTCTACGGTAACAGCCCTGACGATTGCGATCGGCATGAATGAAGGCTTTGATTCCGCCCTCTTCGCGATTACCTGTGTATTCAGCTTCATCGTTATTTACGATGCAGCCAATGTCCGCTACTACGCAGGCAGAAATATCCAGCTGACAAAGCAGCTGATCAGCGATTTGGAAACATTGAAGGGTTTGAAATTCAACGATCCGATCTATCACGAGAAGATCAAAAGCGTTCTCGGCCATAAATTCATTGAAATACTTGGAGGTATCCTGCTGGGCATACTGGTATCCCTGTCCATGTATCAGCTTATCCATTAGAGAAAGAAGGAATAGGATGCAGACTAAGATAGATGAAATCAAGCAAACCATTGAAAAAATACGTCCATACATACAAAGAGACGGCGGCGATGTTGAATTCGTATCCTTTGAGGACGGCATTGTCGGTGTGCGTCTTCTGGGAGCATGCGTCGGCTGCATGTCCATCGACGATACCATTCAGGGAGGTATTGAGGCGATTCTTCTGGATGAGGTGGAAGGTGTCAGTGGCGTTGCGCTGATCGAGTAGTTATAAGACAAAAAAACACATGCTGCAGTTTATATTTCTAAATCCTGCTGTCATGTGTTTTTTCATATCCTCAAACGTACTATCCTTATTATCGATGCAACTATTTACTTGTGATTCGGGTGATGTTTTTCAGCTGTATGGAAATCGTTCCATCCGGCTGATTTTTAAATTCCACAAAATCACGGGAATTCATATAATCCACCGGAATAATGATTTCGATTCCCTTGTCTGTTTTTATCTTCTGTACCTTGTCCGAGCGTGCCGGCTTCACATATTCCACCTCAATCGGCTTTTCAACGCCCTGCTTGCGCAGTTCTTCGCGAAAATCATCACGGGCAAGCGGCTTCTCTGCAAATAGCAGCTCTGCGACCTCCTCAATTTCAATCGGTGTCTGCTGCTCAATATTCTCCTTGATGATGCTTTTCATTTTCGGAACGACCTCCATCTGATTCAAATCGTATTTATCGCTGATTTCCTCTGTGATTTTCGCCAGTGAGGATACCGCTTCCTTATACGATGGGGAGGTTGTGCTTTCCAGTATGATATCCGCAAAGAAATTCACCTTCTCCGCTTCGATTTCAACCTTGCTTTCCACACAATGCAGCGCATAATCACTCAGCTCTACGAGAAATGCCTTATCCGCCTTGACCAGAGAGGAGGATAACAGCGTGCGATAGGGGATGATTTCATTCCGCATACCGGCTTCCTCCTGTACAAGCGTATGTGTAATTCCCTCACTGTACGCATTGTCGATAACCAGCAGATAGCGCCTTCCCTCTTCCATCACCTGTGCAATCAGCAGATCGCTTGGATAGTATAAGGCACATCGCAGCTTCGCATCGAATATATGGCGTGCAAGCAGCTCACTGAGCTGTTCAAAACTTTGTTCCTGCAGCTTATAGCTGTCCAGCCACTGCTTAACCTGCGAGCTTTCCTTGAATTTTCCGCTTTTTTTGGAGGAGCTTGAAAAAACCTTGGATGCCTTGGTCTGCATCATTTTTTCAACCTCCGGCTGCAGCTCCTGCATACAGGCGGTACTCATAATACATGTATTCTGTTCACAGTCCAAAACGTGGACAATCACCTTTTCAAAATCCGGCATAAGCTCCCTCTTTCCTTTTGATAGACATTCCTGTTCATTCCATGTCTTTGCCTGTTTATGATACCCCATTTTGCAGTCTTTGCATAGTATGAATTGTCTGTGAAAATAAAAATCACAAAATGTTCACATGATTTATTCACAGAGTAGTGCTATAGTAATGTCAATGTAAAAAAGGTGGTCATGGAATGCAAAAAGCAATTTTTTCCAGAATTGATTTGAATAACGCCGACAATGATCTGGCTCAGGAGTATCTGAGCTGTATCCGGGATCTGCTGCATCTGCATGATGTACAGGACCTCAAAGCATTTACACAGCATATGAATACATCAAGATTTCAGCACTCGCTGAATGTCTCTTATTATACTTTTCTGATAGCACGGCGATTCCATCTGGATTCCTGCAGCGCCGCAAGAGCCGGCCTTCTTCATGATCTGTATCACTATGACTGGAGAAATCTGGATAAGGAGGAGCGTCCCATAGAAGGAAGACACTGTGCCGTACATCCGCAGATTGCTTTGGAAAATGCACGTAAGGCAACCTTCGTTAATACGATTATCGAAGATGCCATCGTACACCATATGTGGCCGATGACTCTGCGCTGCCCCAAAACAAAGGAGGGCTGGGTTCTGCAGGCTGTTGATAAATACTGCGCCATCAGCGAAATTCTTTTGCAGGGTGGAAGAAGAGTGCGATATTCCAGACTTGCTATTTCACTGGCTGCACTGCTTTCCTTCAGCATTCGATAGCACTTATATACAGATAATGCTGTGTTTGGGATTCATTTCCGGGCACAGCTTTTTTCTTTTATCGAATGAACATGCTGCTTGAATTTCCGTCAGTCGCCTATCCTATATAAAACACGTCCTTTCTCTGTTAAGAGATGCGGACGTGTTTTGATTCTACAGGGCATCCAACAGCTTATTCCAGCAGCTTCAATTCCTTAAGCTTTTGTTCCATATAGCTGCGAAAGGCGAATTCCTCTTCCTCCTGCAGCCCGACATGATAGATGCGGTCAATGTCCTCTCCCTGAAACATATACAGCTCGGAGGCATCCAGTATGCCTTCCGGATACAGCACCGCAGCATAATCATACAGGATACCGCTGGAACGCTCCTCCTGAATTCTACCGATAATCATTAGTTTTTTTCGCCCTTTCTTCAGGGTGATTACACTGCCAAGAGGCAGAATATTTCGTAATGCTTCCTTTTTCATTCCTTATACCTTCCCATCAGTAATTGATTTTAACTTTAAATCCCAGACCTGCAAGCAGTGAAGCCTTTCCGCCAAACTCCACTTCCCCTGTTTTACTGGAAAACTCTGCACCAACGCCGGCAGCACCAAGCTCACCGGTACCACTCAGCGTTATGTCTGCGCCAAACAAAGAGAATTTGCCCTTTACCTCCCCCTGTACGGCCGCCACTCCGATTTCGCCCTTCAGCGTAACCTCATCCTTCTTAATCACTGCCTTTGCGGCTCCTTTGGCAACACCGACTCCTACAGAAGCCTCAATCCCGGCATGCACATACGAGGTTCCGATATCAAAACCGGCTTTCAGCTGTGCGAGCGCAGCTTCTGCTTCCGCCTCCAATTGCAGCTGCGGATTCCAGGTGCCGTCATCATACAGCAGCCCCTTCCCATCCACAGACATGTGGGCACTGCCAAGTGTAAACTGGGCATTTGCCGATGTATATTTGCTGTTTTTTCCCACTGCATAGCGAAAGGCATCAAAGCCGCCGAAAATTCCGGCACAGATACCGTTTTTCGCATAATCGACAAGGGATCTGCCATTGCCGAAGGTCGTATGTGTGCGATGGGTGGTTTTCCAGCTGTCCTTTCGTGTATACCAGGCATCCGACCAATCGCTGTCACTGGATAGGGATGCTGCTGTTCGCAGCTGTCCAGCCTGCTTCAGAAGACGCTGCTCCATCGATTCATATTGCATTTGTGACTCATGGAAAAAGGCTTGCAGCTGATACAGCTGTGCAGACAGCTGTCGCTGCAGGACAGATAAACGGTTTAGCTGCGTTGTTTGTCCCAGAATATTCTGGAGCTGGTAAACAGAGGCACTCAGGCGGCTGCTTTGTTTCCAGGTTTGCTGTGTGCTTTGCTGAAGCTGCAGCAGTTTTCCGGTATGTATCTTTATCATTCGGCTATTGCCTACAGCATACGCAGACCCTCACATATCCGAATCTGTTCCTGCACATTATGCAGGACATTGCGATACTGTCGCTGCAGCAGGGGAAGCTCTGCGCCCTGTGCTGCACTTGGCAGCATGACGGTTTGCTGGCGCAGCTGTGTCTGCAATGCATACAGCTGCTGCAAGTAGCCGTTTGCCATGGTCTGGATAAGAATCCTAGAAGCCTTCGGCACTGGCATTCAGCTGTGCCTCCATGCTTTGATAGGTAGATACCGTCTGATCAAGGAATTTTGCATAGGATTCGACAATTGACCGATAATTGTCAAAAACCGGCAGCATTCCGTGAAAGCGGGATCTTATTTTTTCTGAAGCCGGAGACTGCCAATAGGCAGCAAGCTGATTCATTGAAGTACCGATTTCCTGCAGACAGGAATTCAGCTGTTGATTCTGTGAACGGATACTGGCAGCTGTCTGGGTTACCTGTGCCAGTGTAATTTGTAGCTGATCCATGATACACCTCCTAATTGACCAGACGGCGGGCCATCTGTGCTCGTTCATCCTGTGTCTGTCGATAGGTCTTGGCACTCAGCTTGAGAAAAGCCGCATACTCGCGCATGAGTGCCGCCATCTGCTGAAAGTCTTTTTCAAACCCCTGAATCTGTGATACAAAGGCCTGATTATCCTTTCCCTGCCAGCCGCTGCCCATCGCCGCCACCTCTTGAAATAAACGGCGGTAATTCTTTTCGTAGGACAGGGTCTGCTGCTCAATCTGTCCTGCCGCACTGTCCAGTCTGGCAGGATCCACTTGTATTTTTATACTCATTTCATTCCTCCTATAAGATGATGATGCGTTCTGCGTTGCGAATGCCGGCATCCTTAACACACAATGCGAAATCCGGCATGCTGTCCTGCTGCTCCAGATACCATATAGCATCCTTTAGACTGCCCTTTTCCAAATGCCAGGCAGCCTCCAGTAATCGTGATACAAAGCGGTGTACAACACCCAGTTTTGCCTGTGCGGGAAGCAGCACCTCCATACCCTGCTGCACCGCTGGTACATACACCTCCACCAGTATTCTTTCATCCATTTTCCTCGACCTCCCATAGCTGCAGTATTCTGCATGTATCCTCCTCCCAGTAAATCGCTTCCTTGCTTTTCAGTATTTTATCTGTCTGCACATTCCTTTTTAACGTATAGGAATGCTCCTGAAATCCTTTTCCCATCCAGAGAACAGCGGCATCAAGCCATACCGGTGCATACCAGTCCCATAGGGAATACGCACTTAGATGAGGTATGGTCTCAATAAAAATATGATGCAGCTGCTCTGCCTCCAGCAGTTTCTTCATGAAGGCTGTATCCAGACTCAGCTCATCCAGCTGATGCCATACGATATATTGCTTTTGCGGCTGCTTCAGCAGTCGATCAAGCGTATCCAAGGAGGATGGCTTTCGTTTCGCAAGCGAATGCGGGCTGAATATATGGACACTGCCTCCTGTTTCCAGCTGCTTCAGATAGAGGGAAATGAAGCTGTCATTCAGACGGTAGGCAGCCAGAAGAAACAGACAGCGCCCTGTGGGATAGGCTGTATAAATTTCCTCCTGCGTTTTGATTTCCCTGCCCAAAAAGCTGCTGTCACATTGCATTGCAAGAGGATGGGAAACATGTGCCGGCATACGTGGAACAGCATAAGCCGGCGGTGTTTGCGAACGGGATGCCTTCATCCATGCCTCCTTGCGATAGACGGCAATCTGAAACATACAGAGAGTATCGTTATATTTCATTAGACCACAGCCCGGCTGTGTCAGCGGAATACAGCTTTGTTCACAGGAGAAGAGATAGCTGTAATCCTCATGCTGTGCACACTGCAGGGCATACCAGTCTTCCAGACAGGCCTGTATACGCATGGGAATCTGCTGCAGAACAGCCGTTGTGATACAGCATACAATGCCGTATTTTTTTCCTTCGCGCAGCAGATAAAGCAGTTCCTCCTCCAGCTCCTGATACAGTTCATGAAACACTTCATAATTATGAAGAATACAAAGGATTCCCTGTTCGCTTCTCTGTGCTCTGCGCTGTTTTATCATGCGCCTCATAAAGCTGAAAAAGCTTTGAATTCCCTCTGCATCCTCTCTTTGAAATACAGCGGCAACCTGCTGGTACTGCGCATATTTCATGAACAGCGGCTTATCGAAATCAAACAGATAGAGTATGTTCTCAGACTTCACAAGACAGCTTTGAATCAGCGTTTCCACAAACATGCTTTTCCCGCTCCCCACCATGCCGCACACAGCGAGGTTGCGTCCGTCCCACACGGACATGGAAAAGGGAATCTGCTGCTGATGGGCAAGATCATCCAGCAAACCAAGGGTCAATGCAGTTTCCTTAGCCGGAAGCTCCTCCTGTTGCAGATTCGGCTTTAATGGCGGCATCCACAAAGGAGCGGCACGCTCTGTGCTGATAGCACACAGTGCATCACAAACCGCCTCCAGCTCGGTTTTTGCCACCGTACCGCCTGCCATCGGTAAATCCTGCATATTCCCGTCACTGTCATAATAGGAAAGATACAGATCCGATGCCTCCTTTCCGCAGGGATCATAGGGTGCCTGTGTCCAGGCGCTTTGCCCCTGCACAAAGACCTCATCATGTCCTACCTGTAAAAACAGCTGACCGGGATGCTGCAGATGGACAGCGGAGTCCTTTTTCAGCATATCCATACTGTCATTGCGATCGGCAACCTTTAAACAGAGACGAAAGCGTGCATTGCTCCAAATCTGTTCATCCACAACACCGAAGGGCTTCTGTGTTGCCAGCAGCAGATGGATACCCAGGCTTCTTCCGATTCTGGCACACTGACGCAGATGATCAAGAACCGCCGGAAAGAGCTGCTTCAGCTCGGCAAACTCATCTGCTACCAGAAACAGGTGGGGCATCGCCGTAAGGGAGGGATGCTGCTTTCTGAGCTGCATGTATTTATCGATATCCATACTGCTGATTCCATACCGCTCCCCTGTATCCGCCAGCTGCTGCTGTCTGCGGGTAAGCTCGCCTTCTATTGCACACATACAGCGCATCAGAATGCCCTTATCCAGATTCGTAATGATACCAGCGGTATGCGGCAGCTTTGCCAGAGCATTGGCCATTGTCCCCCCCTTGAAATCAATCAGCAGAAAGCTGACATCCTGACAGGAAAACGTAACAGCCAGCGACAGCAGATAGGTTAGAAGACATTCACTTTTGCCGGAGCCGGTCATTCCCGCAAGCAATCCATGCGGTCCGTGGCTGTGTTCATGCGCATCCAGATACAGCTCACCGCCGTCTGCACTTTGTCCGATGATCACGCGCAGACTTTTCGCAGCATCACTCCCCTGATAGCGGGAGGCTATCTGAAGCTCCTCAACACTGTGACAGTGAAACAGCTTTAGAAAGCTCAGCATTTTCTTACCCCGTGCACTATCCTTTGGATACGCTGAGCGTTGAACAAAGGCAGCACGTCTTTGCCTTTCTGTGCATGTATCGATTGTAAAGTCCGCATGACGCTGCGGCCATCGCACGCTGCGGCCGTTTATCTGCAGCTGAAGATCAGCAGCGTTGTTCAGCGTATCGCTCCAGCGCAGTTGGTGAATTTTTTCATGCGCAGGCAGCTGCAGAGAATCGGTAAGACACGGCTCCAGAATACAAACGATGACATCCTTGATACCTTCATCGTCCACCACTGCTTCCAAAAGACGCCTGCAGCGGCCTGCGCTTGTCTCATCCCATACAAGCAGTCGCTGCCTGTCCACAAACAGGTGTGGCAGACAGAACAGCTTTTCCCTTGAAATCAGCGCTTTATCCGCAGCGATACAGATACGGGTTTCCTTTTCCGGCTGCTGTATGACCAGCTGCAGCAGGATATTCAGCAGCGTGTCGATGCATACGGATCGTTCGCCCTCCAGACACAGAGACTGACACTCGCGAAGATCTGCCACGATGGGGACATTTTCCAATCTGAACTGACCAGCCTGCAATCCGTGCAGCTTATCCAGTAGCACATCCTGCGTCATGGAGGATACATGAGGAATCTGCAGATCAACGCCCGCTGGACAGCTGCCCTGTCCCAGCACCACATGCAGCCAGTCCGCATGATTCACACAGCGAAGACGATACGGCTTTTGAGCAAGAAAATCGACACAGAGCTTGGAAACCGGCGGATACCAGTGCTGTAGATATGCAGTCTCCTCCTGCATTGCCTGTTGAATACGCTGTTTCACCTCCAGCAGATAGCAGGAGTACACATAGCATCGTTTTTCTTCCTTTCTACGCTGCTGCTTTCGCTCATAACGCTTGGAGAGCAGCGGCCAAAGGATTGTTCCCAGCGCCATGCTGAGGGACATGAGCAGTGTCGGTACCACAGAAAGCAAATCCTGCTTTCGCTCTGCTGCCAGCCAGAAGGAAAACAATCCCATTGCGGTGGAGGAAAGCCCCATGGTAATGGAGGGTCCCAGTACAAAGATTGCAGGAAGATTTTCCTGTGTGCCTTTGGCCAGAGGCAGCTCGATTTCCATCGTTAATTTCTGCACAGGCTCCGGTGTCAGGCATATGGCTGTGCCTGCTTCCTTTTCCTCTATGACAGTTTTGCAATAGGAAATTTCAGAAAGCCTTGTATCCGCTATTTGCTCTGGAACGAAGATACTGTCCTTTCCCATCAGCAGCATCACATTCCCAAGATAAATGACATCGCCCGGCACTACTGTATGCCTTGTAATGCGATCCCCGTTGACATAGCAGCCATTGGTGCTCGCCTGATCCACCAGCTCCCACTCCGTATCCTTCGCTTGTAAAAGCGCATGACATAGAGATATTCCAGCACTTTTCAGACACAGCTCCTGTGTGGAGGAACGCCCGATATGCACAATGCCCACCAGGGCATAGCCATGAAAGCGCAGAGCGTTTGCACACAGTTCTTCTGCATAAAAGCGTATCCGCTGCCCCTCTAGTGCAATCACGCAATGAAAGCCCGGTTCTATTTCCTTCTTATGCAGCTGATACAGAGGAGAAGCAGACTGCGTAACATGAAAGCTCCATCCGCCTATTCTCCATACTGCCTGCACCGCAACATCCCAATACTGATAAACAGGCACCGTCTTTCGCTGGTTTATCAGCAGAACCGTTTGTATGCCCTTGTCCTGCAACACACAGAGCTTTATCCTTTGCATAGCCTTACGAGCTCTTTCATAACAGCCTGCATGCTGCTAAAGCGCTGATTCCTTTCTTCCTGACAGCAGTGCAGAAGCAACGCATCCAATGCATCCCTGCATGCACCATCTGCAGGAAACTGTCCATGACGCAGGACATAGCAGGTTCTTCCAAAGCTGTAAATATCACTTCGCTCATCACAGTTCAGCGTACCAGCCTCTTTGGGAGAATAGCCGGGGAGACACCGCGGCTGCGACATCCTGTTCCTGCAGAAAACGGCTGGTCGCAAAATCCAGTAGATAGACATTTCCCTTCCAGTACTGCAGATTGGACGGCTTGATATCCAGATGTACAATCTGCTGCTCATGGAGATACTGGAGAAGTTCTCCCAGCTGCAGGCACCACTGCAGACGCTTTTGCTCGCTGCTGCAGCCCTGTATACGCGATAAGGAAACACCGGGAATATATTCCATCAGAATACAGCGGTACTGTTCCTCCTCAAATGCTGATATCAGGTGCGGGATACGCTCATGCTGCAGCCATCCCAGCATACATGCCTCTCTTTGATATACCGCCCGCAGATAAGCATCTGAAAATTTTGCATGATGCCGTACAATGCGTTTCAATGCATACAGCTGTGATGTCACGATATCCCGTACCAGAAACACCTCACAGGCCGTTCCCTGATACAGGCAGGCACAGATCTGGTAGCGCAGATTCATACGATTTCCTCCTTCTGCCAGCGAAACTGCAGATTCGCAAACCGTATGACATCCTGATCCTTCAGTTCACGGGATGTTATTCTTTCACCGTTGATATATGTGCCATTGGCACTGCCGCAGTCCTTCAGCACACCCTCCTCGATGCAGGCGTGATGCTGGGATATCGTTTTCCCACTCAGCACCAGATCATTGTCCTTTGCCCGACCGATTGTAAACTGCGCCTTATCCACACGTATGCTGTTCCATGACTTCAGATCCACCAGACAGCTGCAATCCTGTGCAAGCAGCTCCTGCGTCGGACTCTCCAGTTCCTTTTGTACCGCATAGCCGCCACTCTCCTCTTCGATCGCAAAGGAAGGTACAGCCATCGTCTTGGGAGCGGGCAGATCGCGTACCTGAAACGGTTCTTCCCTTGTGATATGAAACAGCTTTTCCAATAATCCCAAAGGCTTAGCCTGTGCAGCTTGCAAATCATGCAGCCCCTGTAAAACCTGAGGCAGCGTCAGATCTTCGCTGCGCAGGCAATAGCCTAGAAATCCCAGTGCCGCAAAATCCTGTGTTACACGGACACAATCCAGTAAATCCTTTAAAAACTGCTTCAGCTCCTCCTTTTGAAACAGCCAGTTGTCCACAACCAGCGGAAATACAAGAAAGCGCAAAAGACCTCCGTCATAGCTGAGAAATACATGCTCCAGCCGCATGGATACCGGCTTTCCGGCATTTACCTGCACCATATCCTCGAGTACATACAGCAGAAACGGCAACAGCTCTCTTTCCGCAAACAGATGCGCCTGTAAATACTCCTTCAATGTCAGATACCCCTTCGTATCATAATACAGCCTGGTTTTGCTGCGGGGATCACGCACACAGAGCAGACAGCGCTCATCCTTATGAATCTGTTGAAAGATATACTCATCAAAATCCTTTGTCCGCTTTAACACCACCTCCAGAAAACCATCATCACGAACCTCCATATGCTTTAACATAGCATCCATTTTTATCACCTCGACTTGCTTTTTACACTAGTAAATACGTAAAAAAAACATGAAACTCCTAAAAATTTCATGATTTCACATTTTTTCACATTTTTCAAATGGTATAATAGATTGCTGTAAAGGAGAATGCTCATGCGCCTAAATCAAACATTATGCATTGCGGGAATCTGGATCATCAATCTCAATACCCTGTGGTTTGTCAAACCACTTTCACAAAATCTTTCCCATCTGGGAAATGCACTGCATATGCGCTGGTATCTGATGCTATGGGCGGCCAGCGCTGCCTTATACTTTTATGTGTATACGAGAAAATGGATGGCTTCCCTTGAATACCGCAACAGGCTGGGGTGGCTTGTTACTTTACTCAGCTGTCTGACATAGCCA